>OJPL01000478.1_pt1 | contig 14698 bp, 16 predicted proteins | sample 1598501 | NCBI WGS metagenome assembly OJPL01 (sample SAMN03922486, study PRJEB24848) | human gut metagenome | isolation source: stool sample | host: Homo sapiens | place: Germany | collected 2011-05 | reverse complement strand
CACCGGCAGACAACCGGGTCATCTCCGAAAAAATGGCAACAAAAAACGCCAGATTCCCGCAATGGGAAACTGGCGCACCAAGAACAGTCATTATTATGCTGAATCACATGGAACGATAATGCCGATGCAATGCTATACTTGCCCGGAGGAGGGGCAATGCTTTTTTTAATTGATGTAGATCATGGGAGCTTTGAAAAAGCAAAAGAGACACGGCAAATTAACCTCCAAGCGGCTACCGTGTCCCTGCAAGTCGTCATTAGTTTGTGTAAACGCAAAGAAACGGCGGCTCTGAAATTGTCCTTCAAAACCGCCGATTGAGTTCAAACCTTAAAATAGCGCACGAAATTATCTGCCCCAGTCAACGGTTTTTTTCTTTCCCCGGACGGGGCAGATAACTTATTATGCAGAGCGGAGCCGATGTGCGCTAATCGGTTCCTTGTACTTTCTCCTTCAGCTTTCGGAAAGATGTATCACTGATGGCGTGTTCAATCCGGCAGGCGTCTTGTTCCGCTGTTTCCTGATCGACGCCAGCAGCGATAAACTGCTCCATAAAAAACAAATGGCGTTCATAGATTTTCTCGGCAATCTCCCGACCTATGACGGTCAGATGAAGGAACCCATCATCATCCACGGTCAGAAAACCTCCATTTTTCAAAACGCCTACCGCATGGCTGATACTCGGTTTGCTAAAGCCCATGTGCCGGGCAAGGTCAATGGAGCGGACCATGCCCATTTTCTTTTGTAGAACAAGGATAGCCTCCAGATAATCCTCCCCAGACGCATGAATCTTCATCAGTTCCTCCTTTATGCTTATTGTTGAATCCTCCAGCCCTCAGCCTGTTCCCGAATCTTAATAAATTCCTGATAGGTTCCCCTTTGAGCCAGCAATTCCTTATGGGTTCCTTTCTGCACGACGGTTCCACCATCAATGACAAGAATTTGATCCGCATTTTCAATCGTCGCCAGTCTATGGGCAATCGTTATGATCGTTTTCCCATGTGTCAGTGCGGAAATAGCCTCTTGAATCAAATGCTCATTCTCTGGGTCAATGCTGGCCGTGGCCTCATCCAAAATAACAATCGGCGCATCTTTCAGCATGGCTCTGGCAATCGAAATCCGCTGCTTTTCACCGCCGGAAAGAGAAGAACCGCCCTCCCCAATGACGGTATCATATCCATCTGGCAAGGCCATAATAAAGTCATGGCAGCGCGCTTCTTTTGCAGCGGCAATCATCTGTTCCTCCGAAGCGTCCGGGCTGCCGAATTTGATATTGTTACGGATTGTATCCCGGAACAGATATACATTCTGGAACACCATACTGATATTTTTTAGTAAGCTGTCACAGGTAAATTCTCGAATATCTGTTTCTCCTAAAGTGATTTTTCCGGCGTCAACATCATAAAAGCGTGCAATCAGGCTGCACAGGGTAGACTTGCCGCTCCCGGAGGGACCTACAATCGCTGTTGTGGTATTCTGCGGAATCGTGAAATTCACATCATGCAATACAGTCCGTTTATCGTAACCAAAGGATACATCCTGAAAAGTAATGTCATACGAGGTCGGTGTAATATCTTTTCCGTCTTGGTCGATATATTCTGCATTTTCCAGAGCTTCCAGCTTATTCATAGCAGAATCTATAAGACCCAGCATGTGAGCCGCGTCGTTAATGTTTTCCACACTTCCAAAGATTACGAAAGAAAACAGAACAAACATCAGGAAATAAGCAAGACTCATTTGCCCGTTAAGTGTCTGCCATGCACAGATAAACACAATCCCCATAGATGCCAGTTTTAAGGAGAACAGATGCAAGCAGTTAAATGGCGTATAGCCTTTTTCTACTTTGATATGAATATTTTTCAAATCCGTATTTGCCTTGCGGAAACTTTCGATAGAAGCCCCTTCCTGTCCGAACGATTTAACGATGGACAGCCCGCGGATATATTCAATCGCAGAGCCAGACATATCCTCCATGGCCTGGTGCGTGATAGCAGCGGTCTTTTCACTATGCCTGCTGATACCATGTAAGGCCAATGAGGAAAAGGCAACGCCGACAACAGAAATCACTGCTGCGGCTGGACTCAGGAAAAGGAAACACAGAAGAATTGCAATAAACTTTGCATATCCGTTGATGATGATGTCAACCATCTTCATTCCCTGCAATTCAAGTGTGGATAGCTCCGTGGTAACACCTGTCAGAATATCGCCCACGCTGTTTTTGGAAAAATATCCCATAGGAACCCTTTTCAGCACATCGCCTAAATGGATTCGCTGCCCTGCGGCCACTTCATAACCAATGCTTTCCTGCAACACCGCCCGCAAATAAGAGAGTAGAAAGTTAAGCGCAATCGAGCCAACAATAATCCAAAGCGTCTGCCAGATCAGGGAGGATTCTATTGTGTTGCCTGCCCAATAAGCTGCGATTGCTTTATCAAGGGCATAAGCGGCAGCCATTGTAGGGATCGCCGTAGACAGGCTGCTGAAAAAGGAAAAAACAGAGCCAAGATAGAGGCGTCCCTTATATTTCCCCGCCCATTTAATGATCCGTTTCATAGACTTAAACATGAGCGGCCACCTCCTTCTTTTCACTCACAGACCAATTCTTCGCCCCGATGTGGGCTTTCCACATATCCGCATAAAGCGGACACCGCTTCAACAATTCTTCCTGCTTTCCGCAATCCACAATCCGGCCTTTTTTCAACACGACAATCTGATCTGCGTTCTGAATGGTGGAAAGGCGGTGGGCGATCACAAGAAGAGTTTTACCCTTTGATAACGCCATGATAGATTTCTGAATTTTATCTTCGTTCTGCGGGTCAGTAAATGCTGTCGCTTCATCCAAAATAACAATCGGGGCATTTTTTAGGATCGCCCTCGCAATCGCAATTCGCTGTTTTTCGCCGCCGGACAGCCTCTTTCCGGCATCACCGGCAGGGGTATCATATCCTTTGTCCAAACGCACAATAAATTCATCACAGCAGGCCGCTTTCGCCGCCGCATATACTTCTTCATCTGTGGCGTTTGGATTTCCAAGACGGATGTTTTCTTTCAGGGAGCAATTAAACAGGAAGTTATCCTGCGTCACAAAACTGACCAGTTCGGAAAGCTGGCGTATAGACAACTCTTTGATATTCTTCCCCCCAATGGTAATGTTGCCGCCTGTCACGTCCCAAAACCTTGCAATCAGACGGGCAATCGTTGATTTACCGCCGCCAGACGGTCCTACAAGTGCCGTAAAACTTCCCTCTGGCAATTCCAAGTTCACATCATGCAGTACTTCATTTTGCTCGGAGCCGTCATAGGAAAAGGCTACATGCTCCAATACAATATCATTGCGGGGTATGGATACGATTTTCCCTGAATCCGGCAGCACAGGCAGGTTCAAAAGTTCATTTGCCGCCTCTACTGCATATTCCATAGACTTTGCTTCGTTAATGAAAGTGGTTGCTTTCATCAACGGCCCAACAATGCTGAGGGAAAGAATAATCCCCATTGCAAGCTCTGCGGGGGAAATACTTCCATTCTGTACCAGCAGAAGGCCGACAGGAAGAACCCCCAGTAGCGTTGTGGGCATAATCGCCATCATCAGATTCATCGTTTTCCATGTGCTCTTAAACCATGCCAGGGTAAACTCTTTGAACGACTGGACAGCATTAACAAATTTTTCATAGGAGCTTGTGCTTTGATTAAAAGCCTTTACAACCTCGATGCCTTCCACATACTCAATAATAATACTGTTGACATGGTTATTTGCCTCCATATAAGCGGCGTACTGACTGTTATAATTCCTCATAAGGAAAAACATAGGAATCATGGCCAGCACCGGAGCAATCAGAACCGCCAATCCCATGCGCCAGTCAATGACCATCATCCAGGTAAAAATTGCAACAGGGAGTAGGAGGTTAGAGGTCAATTCCGGGATCATGTGTGCCAAAGGCGGCTCTAAATCCTCCACCTTATCCATGATGATATTTTTCAGATAACCGATTCGCCGCCCCATCACTTCGCCGAGAGGCGCTTTCATCAGCCGGTCCGCAATTTTAAGCCGGATTCCTTCCAAAACGGTATAGGCTGAAATATGCGCCAGGATCGTAGAGATTCCATGGCAGGCAACCCGTAGCAGGTAGCCCGCTGCTCCAACCAGACACCAAATCAGAATGCCATTCAGGGTCACATTCTGATTGATAAATGCCAGCAGGATTTCATATACAGCCCAAAAAGGAATAAACCCTCCTGCAACGCTCAGAATGGCGCAGAATACCGAAAGAGCCATTTTCCCCTTGCATGGTGCGGCGAAGGAAAACAGAATTTTCACCCAATTATCTTTTTGCTGCTTCATTACAATCACCTTCCTTCTTTTTAGTCAGCAAAGAAAAAAGGATGGGTAGTCTTTGCTAACCATCCTCATTGTAGCAGTATTCAATTCTTCTTTCCTCTCCAAAACGGCATTTATGCACCGTTTAGAAAAAAGATTTTCGGTATTCCATCGGCGTCTGCCCTATCACCTGCCGGAAAGCTGTTGCAAATTTACTGGGGCTTTCATATCCCACAGCTCCGGCAATTTCCGCAATTCCTTTTTTGGAATCCTGCCGGAGCATTGTGGCAGCAACGTTCATCCGATAACGGCGAAGATAGGAATACATGGAATCTCCGTATATTTCCTTAAAGCAGGTTTTCATCCCCGTCAATGAAATCTGGAATCGTTCAGCTAATTCATCCATCGTGTAATGCTCCTGCAAATTTGCCGTAATAAGATCATGGATCGCTTTGATTTTTTCTACCTGCCCTTTATAGAAATAAGGGCGATCTTCTTTGGAATCAGAAAACTGCAAAGCGTCCAGATATAAAAGCAGCTCCAGGGCTTTTACTTTATAGTAGTCACCTTTGATCTGCTGCGGGACAAAGTAAAGCTCTGAAAAAATATGTTCAATTCCTGGCTCATTATGAATCACAAACGGTTTCTTGTCATTGCAATACTTTTTTTGAAGCTCGTACAAATCAACAGAAAATCCGCCAAAAAAGTCTTTCAGCGCCGGCACAGCAATGTCCAGATCAAATCCCAGGGTCATCCCATGATAGTGGCAGAGTGGAAAGCAGACCCGTCCCGAATGGGAACGCCGGTCATCCACACGCATCTCATTCTCTTGCAAATAGCTATACGCATGATTGCCAATCTCGCTTTCGATCCGTCCCTCCCTGCAATGGTCTATATAGAGAAGCGAACTGTCCGTACTACTCTGAAAGTAGGAGGTACATTCTTTCAGGTGCATATCGCTATACATCACAAAAGCGCCATCAAAAATTTTGTGGGCTGTCATGGTTCCCTCGCCGCTCTCGTCAAAAAGCTGCAGGACAACGCAATCCTCAGTTTCAATGACATTTTTAACATTTGAGCCGCAGTTTATTTTACCATCAAACAGTTTGATTTCCGCCGCCTCCTTCCATCATAAAGAAATTAAATAACCGTTCCCGTCCTTCCGTATCCTGGAGGAAATAGTTTTCTTCCAATCTGCCGTTTTCCAGATGGATCACATAATTGCAGCACCTGAGTATAAATTCAGGATCATGGGTCACAATCACAATGGTTTTTCCTGAATCTGCAAGTCCTTTGACCGAATCGGCCACCTGCCTCATGTGAAAGAGATCAAGGCCGCTGGTAGGTTCGTCAAATAGTATAACCGGACGTTCAGAGGCAATCGCAGAAGCAATCGCCACACGTTGTTTTTGCCCTCCCGAAAGCCCCATCGGATGGCAGGCTTTGTACGGGAGCAAATCCATTTCTGTCAAGATAGCCTCTGCCTTTGCCACATTTTCAGGCGATTCATCGGAATCTTTCCCCGGCATACTTAACAGGACTTCCTCTAAAACGCTCTCCGTAAAAAGCTGATGATTTACATCCTGCATGACCATATAGCATAGCTTCAGCCGCTGTTTGCTTGAATAGGAAGTACCTTCTTTTTCGAGGATACCTTTACATCTTTTTTCCAATCCGCATAAGCAACGGGATAGTGTCGTTTTTCCGGCTCCATTGTGCCCGATGACCGCCGTTACATTTCCGGCAGGAAGCTCTATATTTTCCAGAGAAAGCGTTTCCGGCTGTTTCTTGTATGCGAAATGGAAGTGGTTCAGTTTCCATATCCCCTGCCCTGAATGTAGACTGGCAGGCTCAATGTCTGCAAACTCACCCAGGCCAAGAGGCCGTAATCCCATTTTAGCTTTTTCCGCCGCCGGAATCAACTGAAATTCCGGCAAAGTATAATCCCCTTGTATTTCCCCGTCGCTTAAATATATGATCCTGTCTGCCAGATCATAAAGATAGTAGAGCCGGTGCTCCGCAATAATAATTGTTTTGCCCTGTGACTTCAATATTTTTAACAGTTTCCGAAAATCAGCGATGGAATAGGCGTCAAGGTTGGAAGATGGCTCGTCCAAAACAAATATATCCGGTTCCATAGCGGCGGCAGATCCACAGGCGATTTTTTGCTTTTCCCCACCGGAAAGGGAGAAAACACTTCTGTCCAGTAGATTTGTAAGGTTCAACTGCTCTGAGACCAGTTTTACCCGCTTTCGGATTTCTGCTTCTTCCAATCCATGGTTTTCACATCCAAAGGCAATTTCGCTGGTCGTATCCACATTAAAAAATTGAGAACGTGGATTCTGAAAAACAGAACCCACTTTTTTTGATATATCAAACAGGGAAAGCCCGCTCATATCTTCTCCATCAAGCATGACAGTGCCTTCCAGCTTTCCATCGTAATAATGAGGAATCAGTCCGTTAAACAGCCGTGTCAGTGTGGTTTTACCGCAGCCCGATGTTCCGCAGAGCAGTACAAAATCCCCGTCGTTAATAGACAGGTCAATATTTCTTAATGTTCCGTGTCCTTCCCTGTCCCCAATGTCAGTTTCATTTGGAGGGTAGGAAAAAGAAACTTTTTTACATTCGATCATAGATCTACCTCCCTGTAATCATTGTGACAATAGGAATTGCAAAAGCCACCACACATAACAGCAGGAAAAAAACATCCTGCACATGAAAGCCGATCTCGCAGATGTTTGTCCTCTTGACCGGACCGCCCAATCCTCTTGTCAGGGCTGCCGCATTTAATTCTTCCCCGATCTTGACGGAACACATGATGACAGGGACAAGCCTGTATTCCAGCATTGCACTGGCTTTGCCCCCGCCAAAACGGATTCCTCTCATTTTCATAGCGTCCCCTATGGCATTATATTCTTCTACAACCGTAGGGAAAAATCGGAATATCACGGACATAGGAATGATGATCTGCTCCGGTAAATGCAGCTTCTTCATGGAGGCAACAAACTCGCTGACCGTCGTTGTCCTGACCGTGATGTATCCCATCATAATCCCTGGCACAAACCGCATAAAGAAACCGCAGATTGCAACAACAAGAAAGTTAGGAAGGCCGGACAGGTGGGGGAGCGCCCATAGTTGCAATATATAGCTGCCGCCATATAAAACAAAATAGATAACCGATCCCTTCCACGATTTTTCCGTGAGCAGTAGGATCAATGGAACAGCAGCCAAAATAGGAGCAAACTGTTTAGAAGCAGCCCCACCTCCGCCGCTCAAGACAAAGAGAGCAATCGTGATAAGCAATGCCAACTTTGTCCGAGGGTCTAACGACAGGCCGGTTTCCTTTTTTTTGCTTGCTAACAATTCACGGCGCATTATGCAATACCCGCACGCTTAAAGTGCTTTTTGAAAATTTTCTGGCCGATCACACCGCCGATCACGCCGCAAACGAACCCGGCAATCAAAAGAAGGGGGAGCGTATATGCCGAGATATAGCTCATAATGGAATCTGCATACTCTTGTCCATAACCGCTGATTAGCTGCTGATAGTAGCTGTCCCGTGTTGCAACAATGGGGATGTAGTTTCCGATGATCCACATAGAAAAAACACCATGCGATATGATTCCTTTTTTTGCACTCTTATAATCGCCGGATTTCAAAACAAGATCAGCCAGGACACCGAACACGGCACCGGTAATAATGCTCCAATACCCCATGCCGGTCAGCAACATTAAAATACCGCAGATCAGTCCTGTCAGCGATACCATTCCAAACTTCTGGACTTTAGAATAATATAGCATCATTACGATTCCGCCAATCAGCGGAACCAGCACGATCAGAAGCGGAAGAAAAATAGGGATAAATCCCAGCATGGCAATCGCCATCATCACCACAAAATAGATCGCAGTGAAGATTCCAACATTGATAAGGTCTTTTCCTTGTAGTTTATTCATTATTTGGTCCTCCTGTTTGCTTTTGTGTTAGCACGAACTAACCGCATTTCAGTATAGCAGATATGTCTGTATGTTTCTTCTCCAAAAAGGCATTTTCGCTCCAAATAGACAATTACTTTGCTTTTGCTATCTTTACGGGGAGTGATTGCCTGCGTGTGTGCGTGAACATAGAACTATTCAACATTGAACAGAGGCGGTTCTTGCATAATTTGAAATGGAAACAGCCAAAATCTCCGCTCCAAATTGTAGTATTAGTAGAGGGAGAAATTGAAGGTAGGGTAACGATAGCAAGCACAGCAAGCGAGTACCCGCTTGCGATTTTTCGTATTTTCAGATCTCTTGACCGAAAATGAAAAATGTTTGTTGAGATAATCTCAAACTCTTATGAAGAATGGAGGCAGCGCATGGCGAACCGGAAACGGAATATCCAGATGAATTTTTATGTCACAGAGAATAAAAAACGGCTCATAGATGAGCGGATAAAACTGCTAGCCTCCCTACCGCATTCAATATCATTCTCGTTTGGCAACGAACTAAAAGATGAAATCTTCAATTCGTCCTCATAGTTCAATTAGTAGCCGGAAACGCCATAATCATGGAGCAACCATGTTATCAAAAAGAAATCAGCATAATCAGTCCTGTTCTCAAGCACAATAAGGTTATTCCTTTGTGCAAATCGGAACGATAAAATATATTTGAGGTGAACGATTATGCCGATTGATGATTTAACTACTTTAGGGCAGAAAATGAGAGAGGCCAGAAAGAATAAAGAACTGACACAACAGGAACTTTCCGATCTAAGCCATGTTTCTGTAAAGCAAATTGCCAATATCGAAAAAGGGAAAATGAACCCGTCCTATTTGATTTTGAGAGCATTGGCAAAGGTCCTGCACATCTCTTTAGATACGCTTATAAATCCAGATGTTTCTCTGGAGGATGAGGGTGTCAATCAGATGAAAATGCTTTATTCCAGCTGTCCGCCAGAAATGCGTGACACCCTGCTGCATCACACCCAGGAAACGGTGAAAGAACTGACAGAGTTGTCAAAAAAATTTGAAACGAATTGAGCCAGTGAGTGAAATTTAACGATTCTCTCACTGGTTCTTTTCATTTTCGGAGAAAAGAGGCAAGCAATGCCTGTGTTAATACACACAGGCCCGCAGAGAAGAAAATCCCTCCGTGATTTTCCTCTCCGCTTGCTTGTTGAGGGCAGCGCCCCCAAGCCCCTTTGAACACAGAATTTCATTCTGTGGCTGCGCGTTCTGCGAACGCTTTTGACCAGGACCAGCTTACCGCTGGCCGTGGTCTTTTTCTTTTTCAACATCCTGTTCTACCTCCATTTTCAGCACTCGATCTACATTTGCCTTTGCCGTTAAAAGCTCCCGCATTTCCTCACGGGAACGTCGGTACTCGGCATAGGTCTTTTTCTTTTCTTCCAGCAATTTCGCGTACTCCGTCTGCAACTCTTTGACCTTGGGCAGCTTCTTGACGCCCATCTCATCAAAGGCATTCTTAGCAGCCTGGTGGAGCAGAATTTCTTCCTCATGTTCTTCCCGGAATTTCTTAGAGTAACCCGCCTTGCGGTATGCCACATAGACCTCACGGGTCTTGGCATAATTTACGATGTGAGTACGCAGAACAGCGATCTCTGCCATGCGCTTTTCAGCCGCTTTGATCTGCGCCGAAAGATCATTGTGATGTGCCGTGGCAGCCGCAGCCTTTTCTTCCAAAACCGCATACTCCAGCAGGTTATTCTCTGACAGGTAATTCATGGTCTGCGCCATTTGCTTCAGATTGAAAACTTTAGCCCATCGCGCATAGCCAGCACCTTTTCCAGCCTGCAATTTTGCCTGAATGTCCACCAGCAGATTGACCTTGGGCGGCTCCGGCTGCACGGCGGAATTTTTACTGGGCGTATGCCGTTTTTCACCGGCCAGCACCGCACGGATTTCTGCTTCACTGTACCCGGCCCCCAGCTTGTCATCCATGCGGGCTACATTCTTCCAGCCGGGAGCTTTGAGCCGGATTGCTTTCCCGCGCCGAGATACTTCGCAGCCCATTTCTGTAAGCAGTTTCAACAGCGCATCAAAGTCCGCCGGTTTCTGCTCCAGCGCTCGGTCAATCATCACCCGTAGCTGTTCCCGATGGGAGGGATTGGCCTGTTCGCCCAGCCACTTGTTGTAGCTTTTTCCGTGGGGTTTCGGGTCCTCCACAATGGACAATCCGTTCTCGATACAGATGGTGTCACTTAGCCGACGAACCGCCTTGGTGCTGCCCCAAAAGTTTCGGAACTTCCGGTCATATTCTAAGCTGACCGATGACCAGATAATGTGATTATGAATGTGCGACTTGTCTATGTGAGTGCAGACCACAAAGGCATGATTGCCTTTAGTAAAACGCTTTGCAAATTCTACGCCCAGCCGGTTTGCTTCTTCCGGGGTAATCTCACCAGGGCGGAAGGACTGGCGCACATGATAGGCAATCACATCATCTGTACCACGCACTCGTCCGGTAACGGCAATGTACTGCCGCTTTGCCAGAAGGAACTCCGCATCCGCAGTCCGGCTGTCACACGCATAGCCGGTAATGAGCCTGCCGTTATCTGTTTTCTTTGGATTGGCCACATAGTCGATGATGTCACTGATCGCCCGACTCTCTGTGCGGCCTTTGCCGACATGAAGCGGCATGATTCTTGTAGTTGCCATAATAGAAGGTCCTCCTCTCATAAATATTTTTGTTTTCGCTGAACTCTTTGCTTCTATCGTTGCAATAACTTTCTCCGCTGGGTATAATAAAAAAGAATATTCTACAACCTCAAAGGAGGGATTTCTATGATAGAACAGCTCATTGCTGAAGCAACCGAATGTGATTTCAAAGTTGCTCTCGAAACAAAAAAGCCAAAAAGCTGGTTAAAAAGTGTCAGTGCCTTTTCCAATGGAATCGGCGGCACTCTGTTTTTCGGAGTCTCCGATGACCGGGAGCCTATCGGCTTGTCCGATGTTCAAAAGGATGCTGAAGCGATCAGCCGCTTAATCAAAGAACGTATCACACCATTACCTCAGTTTATCTTAAAACCATTACAGGAAGATGGTAAAAATCTATTAGCTCTGGAGGTTTCTCCCGGCCGTAGCACCCCATATTATTACAAGGCAGACGGCGTGATGGAGGCATATATCCGTGTTGGAAATGAAAGCGTAATTGCCCCTGATTACATTGTGAATGAATTGATCTTAAAGGGAACCAATCAGTCCTTTGATACCCTAACAACAGACGCGGTAAAAAAGGATTACAGCTTTACACTTCTGGAAGCAACCTATCTGGAACGGACCGGTCTCCGCTTTGAGCCATCCGATTATGTTTCCTTTGGTTTGACTGATAAAAATGGACTCCTGACCAATGCCGGAAAGCTCATGACCGATCAGCACACGGTTTATAACTCCCGTATGTTCTGTACCCGGTGGAATGGCTTGGAAAAAGGCTCTATCTTTGATGATGCGCTGGACGATAAGGAATACGAGGGGAATTTGATTTATTTACTGAAAAGCGGCAGTGAATTTATTCGCAATAATTCCAAAGTCCGTTTTGTCAAAGAAGCTCAGTATCGGGTAGACAAGCCGGATTATGCTGAACGAGCTGTAACAGAGGCTCTTGTCAACGCTCTCATCCATCGTGATTATATTGTGCTTGGCAGCGAAATCCATATTGATATGTTTGATGATCGGGTGGAAATCACATCTCCGGGCGGTATGTTTGGCGGCGGCTCAATTCAGGAATACGATATTTACAGTATTCGTTCGATGCGACGAAACCCTGTGATTGCTGACCTGTTCCACCGCATGAAGTACATGGAACGCCGTGGAAGTGGCCTACGCAAAATCGTCAGTGAAACTGAAAAGTTGCCTGGATACACAGCGGCATATAAGCCTGAATTTTCCTCAACAGCGACAGATTTCAGAGTTATTTTGAAAAATGTGAATTACCATCTTAGTCAGAAAGACTTAGTCAGTGACCAAGATTGTGACCAAGTTAGTGATCAAGATAAATCACAGGACATCCTACACGCAGTCTTGGATTTTTGTATAACAGAAAAAAGCAAACAAGAAATTTGCTCGTTTATTGGTTATCGAAATCTCACTTATTTTACAAGAAAATATTTGAATCCTCTACTGGCAAGTGGCCAGCTTAAAATGACTATTCCAGATAAGCCAAACAGTCGAAAACAAAAATATATTACAGTTCGTTCCGAATAAACAGAGAAGCAGGGCATTGGGTCTCATCTCCCATTGTCCTGCTTCTTTTCATTCCAAATTATATTCACATCATTTACCCATACACCCAATCCTGGATCGCAAATTTCAAACTCTGCACCTTTCCCAGCAGCCAGATCGCAGCCAGCGGCAGCCCCATCGGGCTAATCAAAAATGCCATAACCAGCAAAATCACACCATTCTGCGGGGAATAGGTAATCAGCACAGCCACGCCAAGCAGAGCAATTACCGTGCTTAGTAGACCAAGCACCAGACCGGATATGTAGATCAGCCCCGTGCAGAGCCAGACAAAAAGCGTCAACACCAAAACGACCGGTGCAGTTACGATCATCAGCAGACATTTCAAAATCTTCATTCCTGTTCCTCCTTCCAACGCTCCAGATGCCGTTTGCACAGGGCATCCGCTTCTCTCTCATCATCTTCCGTCACTTCCCGTTTTCCTTTGGTCAGTTCAATCTCCAGATAAGTCCGGTAATCATCGGCTAAGAGGTCGAACAGTTCCTTGGGAGTATGGCACACCTCGCCAGAGCAATAGTGAAAATCTTGGTCAAATTCAACTCTTACACATCCATGGCGGCTGATATAAACTTCTATGGTCTCGTCTGCGGTTAGGTAATCCGCAAAAATCTCCAGCACCTTTTCAAAGGTCAGCATCTGTTTTCACTCCTTTGCTACGCTTCTTATTCTACTCATATTATCCGGTACGGACAGGCAAAAGACAAGGATACAGACAAAAAGAAAAAGCGGAGGAAGGTGCGGCGAAGAAACGCCGTTCCTCCCTCCGCAAATGGAGTATCTATCCCTGTTATGAAAGTTTGGAGAGTTGGGTAAGGATTTCCTTCACACCCTCCCACAGTTGTTCCTGCCGCTGGGATATATCCTCCAAGTCAGCATTATAAACCCGCCCGGTCTCATGCACTTTGCGGGTCAGCTGGTTCAAGTTGTTGCTGCTTCGGCGCATCAGGGAGACCAACTCCTTCAGCTCTGGCAGTTCCAGCTTGACCACATAACCATCCAGCGCCATTTTCCGCAGATAAGCGCTCAAATTCTCTGTCCCGTATTGCTGCATCTTTTGATGGATCAGCTCCAGTTCTTCTGCGGACACCCAAAACAAAACCGGAACATCCCGCTTGCGCTTTGCCATGGTTATCGCTCCGGCTCCCGTTTTTTCGGGGCGGCAGGCTTGCGGGCAGGCGGTTCCTGTTTGAGCTTTTGCAGGACAGAACTTTTCTGCTGTTCTTGAGCGACTTTTCGGAACTGTCTGGTGAACAGGTCGGTCAAACCGGGATTGACCTGATCTACCACCAGATAGGCACAGTGGCGGGAAGCGCCGCTGTCCTCCAGCATAGGAATGGTTTTTGCCCATGCTTTATTGTCCTGAGAGATACGCCCGTCATAGTTCTTGCGCTGGATGGTGTTGGCAAGAATAAACTGTACCCGTTCCGTCCCGAACTTTTCCAGCACATCTTTGACCGCCGCCTCCGTATCCAGCCGGTTCTCTGCATAGTGGGCGCTGATGGTCTGCTCAATGGCTTCTTTGCAGGCGCTGTTCGCCTGATATGAGAGGTTGTACTGTGCCATTTCCCCATGCTCGGACGCATAGGCAGCAGAATGGGGATAGACCGGTGTTGTTCGCAGTTCCTCTTTGGCTCTGCACACATCATCGGCACGGTTCTCAATGCTGTCCCTGATCGCATCCATGTAGCCGGTTTCCAGCTTTTCAAAATAGCGGTACACATCCGCCAACGGAGAGGGAGATTCCCAAAGTGCCTGTGCCTGGGTGTCGGTCAACTCCAATTCCTCCATTGCCATCACGATGTCCTCCCGGATGGTGTACTCATAGGCATGGTTTAAGACTTCTTCCGGGGGCTGGATTTTCAGCCATTCCCGGAACTTGTCCTGTTCGGCAGCCATCTTTTCATAAAGGGCTGTATTCAGATCGTTAGTATTCATGTTATCGCACCTCCTCATGCTGTTTTGGTTTCTTGTCTGTACTGCGGGCCGGCACCGGGCGTTTCAGATGATCCAGCACCGAAGGCCGTGTGCTTTTGGTAACAACAGACTCGGTATGTGCCTGCCCCTTTCCGTCGATGTTGAGCAGGGTATCCAGCTCCACCAGACGGGCGTTTTTGCTTCTCAGTTCTTCTTCATAAAGGAATGGCTTT
>OJPL01000471.1_pt1 | contig 14854 bp, 10 predicted proteins | sample 1598501 | NCBI WGS metagenome assembly OJPL01 (sample SAMN03922486, study PRJEB24848) | human gut metagenome | isolation source: stool sample | host: Homo sapiens | place: Germany | collected 2011-05 | reverse complement strand
GCTTTGGAAGTCATTCTTTTGCCTCAGCGCTTGGCGCTCAAGTATAATACCACACGCCGGGCCATTTGGCAACCCCTTTTTGCAAGTTTTTTTGACTTTTTTCTTCTTTGGGCCTTTTGCCCAGTTTTTTGTATCAAACTCCACCGGCGTTTGACATCTTCCCGCCCGTGTATCCCCTGCCTCCCGCCGGACTCCTTTCTCCCCTATTATAAGGTAATATAATAAAGGGGATCCCATATGGGAACCGTATAGAGGGCAGCAGATATTACCCTGCGGAAAGGTCCTACTTTTCTTGTGCGGTTTGTCAAGGGGCTTTGACCGAGATTTTGCTCTGAAAATCTTCCCGCAAATTTGTTCAATGCTACAAAACACAAAATGTAGTGGTTCTTCCATTGACATATCACTAAATAGTGATATGATAGTATCAACATCTACAATGCATTCCGCGGGCGCCTCTTGCCAAAAGGGACGCCCGCTCAAATTGCGGCTGTATCGTCAGGAGGAAAATGAATGAAGATCATCAAGCGCAACGGCGCAGAGGTGCCCTTTGATATCACCAAGATCATCACGGCAGTGACCAAGGCCAGCGATTCCGTGGGCGGCAAAAGCCGTCTAACCCGGGAGCAGATCACTCAGATCGCATCGGATGTGACCGATCAGTGCCACGCTCTCAACCGCGCCGTCAGCGTGGAGGAGATCCAGGACATGGTGGAGAACAAGCTGATGGACATCCGTGCCCATGACATTGCCCGCCACTATATCACCTACCGCTATGTACAGAGCCTCAAGCGCCAGACCAATACTACGGATGAGCGTATTCTGAGCCTGATCGAGTGCCAGAACGAAGAAGTCAAGCAGGAGAACGCCAACAAGAACCCCACCGTGAACAGTGTCCAGCGCGACTACATGGCCGGTGAGATCTCCAAGGACCTGACCGCCCGCCTGCTGCTGGACCCGGAGATCGTCAAAGCCCATCAGGAGGGCCTGATCCATTTCCACGATTCGGACTACTTTGCCCAGCACATGCACAACTGCGACCTGGTCAACCTGGAAGACATGCTGCAGAACGGCACCGTCATCTCCGGCACCTATATTGAAAAGCCTCACAGCTTTTCCACCGCCTGCAACATTGCCACCCAGATCATTGCACAGGTGGCCTCCAACCAGTACGGCGGCCAGAGTATCAGCCTGACTCATCTGGCTCCGTTCGTGGATGTTTCCCGCAAGAAGATCGCCGCCGAGGTCGAGGCCGAGATGGAGGGCCTGGATGTTTCCGCCGAGCGGAAAAAAGAGATCGTGGAGCGCCGCCTGCGCAACGAGATCAACCGCGGCGTCCAGACCATCCAGTATCAGGTCGTCACCCTGATGACCACCAACGGTCAGGCTCCGTTCATCACCGTCTTCATGTATCTGGGCGAGGCCCGCAACCCGCAGGAAAAGGCAGACCTGGCCATCATCATCGAAGAGACCATCCGCCAGCGGTATCAGGGCGTCAAGAACGAGGCCGGTGTCTGGATCACTCCCGCGTTCCCCAAACTGATCTATGTGCTGGAGGAAGACAACATCCGCCCCGGCACCCCTTATTACTATCTGACTGAGCTGGCCGCCAAGTGCACCGCCAAGCGGATGGTGCCCGACTACATCTCCGAGAAGAAGATGCTGGAGATGAAAGTGGACAAAAACGGCGAGGGCCACTGCTACACCTGCATGGGCTGCCGCAGCTTCCTGACCCCCTATGTGGACCCCGAGACCGGCAAGCCCAAGTACTACGGCCGGTTCAATCAGGGTGTTGTCACCATCAATCTGGTGGACGTGGCACTCTCCTCCAAGGGCAACTTTGAGAAGTTCTGGAAGATCTTCGACGACCGTCTGGCCCTGTGCCACCGCGCACTGCAGGCACGGCACAAGCGGCTGCTGGGCACCCCCAGCGATGCCGCACCCATCCTGTGGCAGTACGGCGCACTGGCCCGACTGAAGAAGGGCGAAAAGATCGACAAGCTGCTGTTCGGCGGCTACTCCACCATCAGTCTGGGCTATGCCGGTCTATATGAGTGCGTGAAGTATATGACCGGCAAGAGCCACACCGATGCCGGTGCAAAGCCCTTTGCTCTGAGCGTGATGCAGCACATGAACGACAAGTGCAACGCCTGGAAAAAGGCCGAGAACATCGACTACTCCCTCTATGGCACCCCGCTGGAATCCACCACCTACAAGTTCGCCAAGTGCCTGCAGAAGCGGTTCGGCATCGTACCCGGCATCACCGACAAGAACTATATCACCAACAGCTACCATGTCCATGTCTCCGAGCACATCGACGCCTTCACCAAGCTGAAGTTTGAGAGCGAGTTCCAGAAGCTGTCTCCGGGCGGTGCCATCAGCTATGTGGAAGTCCCCAATATGCAGGACAACCTCGAGGCGGTCATGAGCGTGCTGCAGTTCATCTACGACAACATCATGTACGCCGAGTTGAACACCAAGTCCGACTACTGCCAGTGCTGCGGCTACGACGGCGAGATCAAGATCGTCGAGGACGACGGCAAGCTGGTGTGGGAGTGCCCCAAGTGCGGCAACCGTGACCAGAACAAGCTGAATGTTGCCCGCCGCACCTGCGGTTATATCGGCACCCAGTTCTGGAACCAGGGCCGCACCCAGGAGATCAAGGATCGGGTGCTGCACCTGTAAACCTCTCAGTCACGCTTCGCGTGCCAGCCACTCCCCTTTCGGCACTTTCGTGCCACCTCCCCCGGCCGGGGGAGTCTTTCCTAGCAGGGGAGCCCTTGGCAAGCTCCAAAAAGCACAACAAATTGTAAAGCAAAGCAGCGTGCCTTGCTTTCAGGTTTGATATATCATGAATTTTGCTACAATTAAGTATTACGACATTGCCAACGGGCCCGGCGTGCGCACCAGTGTGTTCGTCTCGGGCTGCCGGCACCACTGCCCCGGCTGCTTCAATGAGGTGGCATGGGATTTCGGTTACGGCAAGCCCTTTGATAAGGCCACCCGCAACGAAGTTTTCGCCTCCTGCCAGCCGGACTATATCGCCGGCATCTCCCTGCTGGGCGGCGAGCCCATGGAGCCGGAGAACCAGCGGGAGCTTCTCCCCTTTGTCCGCAACTTCAAGGCCCTCTACCCCAAAAAGACGGTCTGGTGCTACTCCGGCTACACCTGGGAGCAGCTGACCGGGGCGGTTCCCTGCCACGCCCGGTGCGAAGTCACCGACGAGCTGCTGGGCCTGCTGGATGTGCTGGTGGACGGCCGCTTTGTGCAGGCCGAGCACGACATCTCCCTCCGCTTCCGGGGCAGCCGGAACCAGCGGCTGCTGGATGTGCCCAAGTCCCTTGCCGCCGGGCAGCCTGTCTGGTGGCAGGACGAGCAGGTCTTTTCCACCCATACGATGTAGCCCTCTCAGTCAATGCTCCGCATTGCCAGCTCCTCCTCCCTCTGTCGCTTACGCGGCATCTCCCTCCGGCCGGAGGGAGTCTTTCAAAGGGAGAGCCCTTGGCAAGCTTCAAAAGCACTGCAAAATTGCAATGCAAAGCAGCGTTATAAAAAGCGTTCCGTTTTCCACATCCGATGCAGGAATTGTGGAAAACGGAACGTTTTATTTTTAGCGGCTTCTGACGGCCTCCTCGATGGCGGCGAGGAAGATCGTGCCGTAGCGGGCGGCTTTCTTCTCGCCCACGCCGGTGATGTTGAGCAGCTCGTCGGTGCTGAACGGCTTTTTCTGTACCATCTCCCGGAGAGTGGCATCGCTGAACACGAGATAGGCCGGGATCTTCTGTTTGCTGGCCAGCCGCTTGCGCAGGGCGTAGAGGTCGGCCAGCAGCTTTTCGTCCTCGGCGCTGAGCTCCACGTCCGCCGGGCGGCGGCGGGGCTTTTCAGCCAGACGGCGGGCGCTGGCGGCGGCCCGCTGCTTGGCCTCGGCGGCACGCTGTTCCATCTGCCGGGCAGTCTCCTCTGCCATGAGGCAGTTGGAGCAGTTGCCACACTTGGCCGGGGCCGCCTCCCCAAAATATTGGAGCATGAACCCCCGCAGGCAGCGGGGCGTGGTGGAGTAAAAGGTCATGTACTTGAGCCGTTCCTCCGCCTTGCGGGCGGCTTCGGCTTTTACATCGGCGGGCAGACCGTTGTCCGCTTCCCTCTCTTTGTCAATGAAAAAGCGGATGGTCCGCACATCGGTGCCGGAGTAGAGCAGGATGCAGCGGGCCGGTTCGCCGTCCCGCCCGGCACGGCCCGCCTCCTGATAGTAGCTTTCCAAGTCCTTGGGCATGTTGTAGTGGATGACAAACCGGACGTTGGGCTTATCAATGCCCATGCCAAAGGCGTTGGTGGCCACCATGATCTGGACACGGTCATAGAGAAAATCGTCCTGGTTCTTCCGGCGGACCTCCGCGTCCAGCTTGGCGTGGTAGGCTGCCGCCCGGATGCCCCGGCTCTGGAGCAGGCGGGCCGTCTCGTCCACCTGTTTGGTGGTGCTGCAATAGACGATGCCCGCATGGTCTCCCTCCCGCAGGACATAATCCAGCAGGACACGGGGCTTCTCGCTGGGCAGGGCACGGCGGGACTCAAAATAGAGGTTGGGGCGGTCAAAGCCTGTCGTCACCTCATAGGGGTCTTTCAGGGCCAGATGGGTGCGGATGTCATCCCGGACGTGGGCCGTGGCGGTGGCCGTGAACGCCCCCACCACCGGGCGGCTGGGCAGGCTGTCCACAAAGGCTTTGACGCGCAGGTAGCTGGGGCGGAAATCCTGCCCCCACTGGCTGATGCAGTGGGCCTCGTCCACCGTGACCATGCTGATGCGTTTTTCCTGCGCAAACCGCTGGAAGCCCGGCATCTCCAGCCGCTCCGGGGCCACATAGATGATCTTATACCACCCCTCCCGGGCCCGGTGGAGCATCAGGGCTTTCTGGTTGTCGGTGAGGCTGTTGTTCAAAAAGGCGGCGGCCACGCCTGCCTGCACCAGGGCCCCCACCTGGTCTTTCATCAGGCTGACCAGCGGCGATACCACAAGGGTGATGCCCGGCAGCAGCAGGGCCGGCACCTGGTAACAGATGGACTTGCCCGCGCCCGTGGGCATCACGGCCAGCACATCCTGCCCGCCCAGCAGCCGCTTCACGATCTCCTCCTGGCCGGGGCGGAAACTGTCGTAGCCGAAAACTTTCTTTAAAATCGAGCGCTGGTCTTCCATCAAACTGTCTCCTTTGTTTCAACACTGGGCTCCAGTATACCACAAAACCACCCTGAGTTGCGAATTTTCGGTGGGATTTTGTGGTTTTGATAGCTTTTCGTGCGCCAAAATGCTATAATAAGAATACATATCTCCATCTAAAGATTCTTAGCCGCAGCCCGCGTGCTCCGGCTTCCGTGATTAAAAGGAGTACACTATGCAAAAACTCATCAGCTTTGCCGTCCCGTGCTACAACTCGGCGGCCTATATGCGCCACTGCATCGAGACGTTGCTCTCCGCCGGAGAGCAGGCCGAGATCATCCTGGTGGACGATGGTTCCACCAAGGACGACACCCCCGCCATCTGCGACGAGTACGCCGCCAAATATCCCACCATCGTCAAGGCCGTCCATCAGGAGAACGGCGGCCACGGCGAAGGCGTCAACCAGGGCATCCGCAATGCCACCGGCTTGTACTATAAGGTCGTGGACAGCGACGACTGGCTGGACACCGACGCCCTGAAAAAGGTCCTGCACCGCCTGCAGACCCTCGTGGCCCGCGGCACCGCCCCGGACCTGATGATCTGCAACTATGTGTATGAGCATGTGGAGGATGGCACCAGCCATACCGTCCGGTACACCAACGTCTTCCCGAAAGACCGCCTGTTCGACTGGGTGCATGTGGGCCATTTCCGCCCGGACCAGAACCTGCTGATGCACTCGGTCATGTACCGCACCGAGGTGCTGCGTCAGTGCGGCATGGTGCTGCCCAAGCACACGTTCTATGTGGACAACATCTTTGTCTACCAGCCTCTTCCCTATGTCAAGAGCATGTACTATATGGACCTTGACCTCTACCGCTACTTCATCGGCCGGGCCGACCAGAGTGTCAACGAGAGCGTTATGGTCAAGCGGGTAGATCAGCAGCTGCGGGTCACCAAGCACATGATCGACTGCCAGGACCTGGACGCCCTGAAAAACCAGAAGCGTCTGCGGGCCTACATGCTCCACTACCTCTCCATCATGATGGCCATTAGCGACATCTTCCTGCTGCTGGACGGCAGTGCCGAGGCCAGGGAGAAAAAGACCCAGCTCTGGCAGTACCTCAAGGAGCACACCAGCCCCAGCGTGTACCGCGCTGTCCGCCTGAGCCTGGGCGGCATCACCAACCTGCACTTCCCCAAGAGCGATACCGTCATTGTCGGCGGCTACCGCATCGCCCGGAAGATCTTTAAATTCAACTAAACTTCACAGGACAAAAGAGACGGTCCTCTTCCCACCGGAAGAAAACCGTCTCTTTTCTTTTTGCGTTTATTTCAGCACCACTTCGCCGTCCGCGTCGGCGTCCACGGTAAGGGCGGAGCCGGAGGCCAGCGTGCCGTCAATGAGGCGCTCGGCGGCGGGGTCTTCCACAGCCTTGCGGATGACGCGGCGGAGGTCGCGGGCACCGAACTTACCGCCCTGGCTCTTGGTGACCAGCGCCTTGAGGGCTGCCGGGGTATAGCTGTAGGCAATGCCCTTGGCCGCCATGCTGGGCTTGTACTCGTCCAGCATGAGGGCTGCAATCCCCTCCAGTGTCTCCTGGCTCAGGGGTTTGAACGCGATGACCTCGTCCACGCGGCCCAGGAATTCCGGCCGCAGGAACTGGGCCAGCGCCTTGCGGGTCTTCTCCTCGCTGCGCTGCTCCTCGCTCTTGTTGAAGCCAAGGCCGCCCGAAGTCTGGTCAGAGCTGCCGGCGTTGGAGGTCATGCAGATCACGGTGTTGGAGAAATCCACGGTCCGGCCCTGGGCATCGTTGATCTTGCCCTCGTCCAGAATCTGCAGCAGGATGTTCATGACATCCGGGTGTGCTTTCTCGATCTCATCAAACAGCACCACGCTGTAGGGGCGGCGGCGGACTTTCTCGGTCAGCTGGCCGGCCTCCTCGTAGCCCACATAGCCCGGAGGCGAACCGATCATCCGGGAGACAGCGTATTTCTCCATATACTCGCTCATGTCCAGCCGGATCAGGGGGTCCGGGCCGTCAAAGAGCTGGTTTGCCAGTTGCTTGACCAGCTCGGTCTTGCCCACGCCCGTGGGACCCACAAAGATGAAGCTGGCGGGACGGCGGCGGCCCGAGAGGTCGGCGCGGCTCCGCTTGACCGCTTGTGCCACCAGATGGACGGCCTCGTCCTGGCCGATGATCTTTTTCTTGAGCTCTGTTTCGAGGTTTGCCAGCTTGGCGTACTCGGTCTCCTGGATTTTCACCGCCGGGATCCCCGTCCACAGCTCAATGACCTTGGCCACATCGTCCATGGTCACCCTGATCTCACTGGCAGCGGCCTGCTTGGCGGGCAGCTCGCTTTCCAGTTGGGCAATGCGGGTCTTGCGCTCGGCCACCTGCTCATAGTCGATGGGCTCATTGACATCGGCGTTGGCCATATCGGCTTCTTCCTGCTTGAGGGCGTCCAGCTCTTTCCGGGCCTCCAGATACTCGGAGATGACCGGGTGGGCCAGATTGCAGCAGGCGCAGGCCTCGTCCAGCAGGTCGATGGCCTTGTCCGGCAGATAGCGGTCGGTGATATACCGCTCACTGAGGGTGACGGTGGCACTGAGCACATCGGCGGGCACCTGCACATGGTGGTGCTCCTCGTAATAGTGCTTGATGCCGTTCATCACAGCGAGGGTATCGGCCACGCTGGGCTCCTCCACCCGCACGGGCTGAAAGCGGCGCTCCAGTGCCTGATCTTTTTCGATATACTTGCGGTATTCGTTGAACGTCGTGGCGCCGATGACCTGAATTTCCCCGCGGGAGAGGGCAGGCTTCAGGATGTTGCCCGCGTTCATGGCACCTTCACTCTCACCGGCCGAGGTGATGGTGTGGATCTCATCAATGAACAGGATGACATTGCCCGCCGCCTTGACCTCGCTCAACAGGCCCTTGACCCGCTGCTCGAACTGGCCGCGGAACTGAGTGCCCGCCACCAGGCTGGTCAGGTCCAGCAGGAAAATCTCCTTGTCTTTCAGGCCCGCCGGCACCTGCCCTTTGGCAATGCGCTCCGCAATGCCCTCGGCAATGGCCGTCTTGCCCACGCCCGCCTCACCGATGAGGCAGGGGTTATTCTTCTGGCGGCGGCTCAGGATCTGGATGGTGCGGTAAATTTCGCGGTCACGGCCGATGATATCATCCAGCTTGCCCTCCCGGGCCTTGCGGGTCAGGTTCTCGCAGTAGGTGTCCAAAAACTTGCGGCGGGGCGGCTTCTTGCCGTTTTTATTTCCAGCTTTCTTGTCCCCCTGCTGCTCGTTCTGGCCGCCCTTGACCCCCAGCGGGAACGTGGCGCTGGAGCCGGGCATCAGGTCTTCGTCGCCCTCGTTCTCCGGCTGGCCCATGTTCATCATCATGGAGAACGGGTTGGTCTCGCCGCCCATCTCCTCCATCATGCTCTCCATCCGGTTTTCCATATTGTCCATGTCTTCGTCCGACATGCCGAACTGCTTCATCAGGTCTTCCACCGGCTTGATGTGCAGCTCCCGGGCACAGTGCAGGCAGTACCCCTCATTTTTCATCTGGCCATTCTCCATCCGCTGGACGAAGATGATGGCCGGACGTTTCTGGCATCGATTACAGACCATTGTTCCTCCTATCCAATCCAACCCTTACAGGAACGGGTTGAACACATTGAAAACTTTATAGTAAAGGCTGCTGCTCATAACGGTATCGTTGAGCACCGTCAGGTTGCCGCCCGTGATGACAATGAGTGCCCAGAGCACACACAGCACCAGATAAATGTCCAGCAGGCTGGCAATGCCGCCCGCCGTCCAGCCCAGCCAGCGGTTGACCGTGCCCACCACCGGCAGCTTGTTCACCAGCCCCAGCACCGTGACCAGCAGGCTGACCAGCATCCGCAGCAGAGCGAATGCCACAAAGAACAGCACCAGTGAGATCACCGGCGTCAGCAGCGGGGCCAGCACCTTTTGGACGATGACATCGGCCAGCACCACGGCGTTGTCGCTGAGCACGGCGGAAATGGAGCGCTCGCAGGCCTCCACGATGGAAGCCCGGAAGCTTTCCGGCAGAAAGCCCGCATACCGCTGGGCAATGCCGGAAAGGTCTACCACGCCCCCGGCCGTGATGCTGGCGGCGATCTGGTCGCGGAAGCTGCCCGCAAAGAAGTTCTGGAACACCTGCCCGGCTGCCCAGCCGGAAAAGGCCCGGGCTCCGGTCAGGCTGAACAGGCTCCCCGCCAGCTGCACCACCGAGGCCAGAAAGCCTTTGCGGGCGTAGCGGACGGCCAGCAGCAGCCAAACCACCGTGCATATGATATCAAAAAGAAATGACGGATTCTTGAACATAGAGTATTTTCCCTGTTACTTTCTGCCGCAGAGTGCTAATTTCAGGAATGATTCTCTCCTTTTCCTCAACTTGCCTGAGAGGTTTCCGGTGCCGTTACCTGCTGCACCGTGTTGCCGCAAAAGACCAGTGTCTGCTTGGCATCCGCCAGCAGCGCCTGGGGCCGGGCCGTCAGGCTCTGGCTCCACTGGTACTCCCCCGCAGAAGTCAGGCTCTCCACGGTGCTGTCGGTGAGCAGATCAACAAGCTCGCCCCGCCGCACCACCTTGTTGGAGGTGGTCACATTGCCGCTGTACTGAACATTGAGCTCCTTATCCAGCGTCACCAGCTGGCAGACCTGCCCGGAGGCCAGCAGCAGCGCCACATTGCCCGCGCTGTCCGCCGAGACATCCCGCAGGGTGCCGCCGCCAAACTCATAGCGGGCACGCTCTCCGCCTGCCGCGTTGTACAGGATGGCCCGGCTGTCGTACACGGCCAGCAGGGTGGTACCGGAAAGCCAGCCCACCCACTGGGGAACACCGCTCTGGCTCCCCACATTGACCGGGTCGCCCTGGGCCAGGGTGACAACATAAAGGTTTGTCTGCATCTGCCCGCCGCCGGCCGTGACGGCAGCCGCCGCCAGCCGGCGGCTGTCCGGCGAGAACGCCATCCGCAGCGGGGTGCCGTCGTTGGAGGTCATGTTCCAGCGGAGCTGCTGCTCCATGGTGGGAGAATACACCAGCAGCTCCGCCATGCTGCTCACATCGTCGGTGACAACGGCCAGCGTGCCGTTATCGGACATGGCGCAGAGGAAGATCTTGTTTTCCAGTTTTTTGGTGTAGAGGTTCTGGGTGCGGCTCTCCACCCGCAGCTCGTTGCCGGAGCGGTTGTAGAGCACAAAACGGGTCTTGCCCGCCGCCAGCGCCGGACGGCCATAGCCGCTCTGGATGCTGTTGAGCCGGGTGCCCGTGCGGGAGTACACCACGCAGCTGTCGCCGCCCAGCTCCACAAAGCCGCCCGTCATGGGCAGCACCTGGGTGGGCTCCATCACGCCGGTCTGCTGGGGCCAGCCGGGGCCCGGCATCAGGGCAATGCGGGTGGTGTCCACACAGTCCTTGACCAGCGCCACCGAGCTGCCCACCAGCCCGGTGGTAAACAGCACCACAGCCGTCAGCACCGCCACGATGAGCGCCGTGCGCCGCAGCCGCCGTGCCCGCACCCGGGCGCGGGCCTGCTCCAGATATTCGACCCGCCCGGCCGAAAGCGGCTCGTCACTCTCGGGGCGTTGGCCGCGATGGTTCTTTCTCATTTGGTTGTTCTCCTTGTCCTAAATGGCTTGCCCTCTCCGTCATTGCGATCGCAATGCCACCTCTCCCAAAGTGAGAGGCCTTGGCAATCCACGCAAACTTCATCTCTTTGCCAAGGGCTCCCCCTTTGGGGGAGCTGCCGAACAGCATGAGGCTGAGAGGGCCAGCCACCTCTCAATCATACTCCACACTCTTCAAAAACAGTCCCTTGGCGGGCAGGGTGGGGCCCGCCTTGTGCCGGTCACGGCTGGCAAGGATGCCCGGGATGGCCTCGGGCTGCATCCGCCCGGCCCCTACTTCGCAGAGGGTCCCGGCCAGGATGCGCACCATGTTGTAGAGGTATCCATCCGCGGTGACGGTGATCTCTACTTCGTCCCCTTTGCGCTCCACTCCGCAGGCCGTGATGGTCCGCACCGTGTCACCGTGGGCGGCAGCGGAAGACCCCGCCGCGCACAGGGCCAGGAAATCGTGTTTGCCCACAAACCGCCGGGCTGCCGTGTTCATTTTGGCCGTGTCCAGCCGCCGGGGCACCCGGGTATAATACTTCTCGTCAAACGGCGAGTCGATGGGGCTGTTGTGGATGCGGTAGAGATACGTTTTGGTGTGGGCCGCGTACCGGGCATGGAAATCCTCCGGTACCACCCGCGCCGCCAGCACCCGGATATCCGGCGGCAGGTGCTGGTTCAGGGCCAGCGGCAGCTTTTCCACCGGGATGCGGGTGTCGGCGTGGAAATTGAGCATAAAGCCCAGCGCGTGGACGCCCGCGTCGGTGCGGCTGCACCCCTTGATATCCGGGCGGCAGCCCAGCACGGCCTCCAGCCCATCCTGAAAGGTCTGGGCCACGCTCCGCCCGTTGGGCTGCACCTGAAACCCGCAGTAGTTGGTGCCATCGTAGGCAAGGGTAAGTAAAAAGTTCTGCATGGAACTCCTTCCGTCACGGCTTTGCCGTGCCACCTCCCTCAAAGAGGGAGGCTATAAGGCCCCCTCCTCGAGGGGGCTGTCGCCGAAGGCGACTGGGGGAGTTTTAAAAATTCGGGAACACCAGCCGGGAGGCAAGGATCACTGCAAAGCAGGCGATGCACACGGCCAGATCGATATAATCCTGCTTTTCGCAGCGCAGCACCTTCAGGCGGGTGCGGCCATCGCCGCCCCGGTAGCAGCGGCATTCCATGGCCATGGCCAGCTCGTCCGCACGGCGGAAGGCCGAAATGAACAGCGGGATGAGCACCGGCACCAAGGCTTTTATCCGGTCGGTCATTTTGCCGGTGTCCAGCTGGGCACCGCGGGCCTTCTGGGCGTTCATGATCTTATCCGTCTCCTCAATGAGGGTGGGGATGAAGCGCAGGGCAATGCTCATCATCATGGCCAGCTCATGCACCGGGAAGTGCAGTTTGCCCAGCGGCTTGAGCAGCTGCTCGATGGCGTCCGTGAGCACGATAGGACTGGTGGTGTAGGTGAGCAGGCTGGTGCCCGCGATGAGCGCCATGACGCGCACCGCCATCAGCACCGCATAGCGCACGCCCTCGGCATAAATGGTCAAAAACCCGATATGCACCAGCGGTTCGCCCTCACCCGACACAAAGAACAGGTTGAGCACCGCCGTGAACACCACGATGGGCAGGATGGGCTTCAGGCTCTTCAGGATCATTTTGCCGGGGATCTTTGCCACCCGGTACATCACTGCCAGAAACAGGATGGAAAGGGTAAGGCCCAGCGGATTGGAGGCTGCAAACAGCAGCACGATATAGGCGATGGTCAGCACCAGCTTCAGGCGCGGGTCGAACCGGTGCACCAGACTGTTGCCCGGAAAGTGCTGGCCAATGGTGATATCTCTCAGCATCCGGCAGCACCTCCTTTCTGCTTTGCTTCCCGCGGGAGCACAAGGCTCTCGCCTGCCTCCCGGCGGCGCTTGGCTTCCAGGATCATCTTGACCGCATAGGGGATGGTGTACACATCAGCGGGCACATCCACTCCCATTTCCCGCAGCTTGAGGAAGATTTTCGTCACCTGCGGCACGGAAAGGCCCAGCTCCAGCAGCTCCGGAGCGCGGGCAAAGACTTTTTCCACCGTGTCGTACATGGCAATTTTCTTATTGCTCATCACGAGAACACGGTTGGCATACTTGGCAATGTCCTCCATGCTGTGGGACACCAGCAGCACGGTGGTGCCGGTCTTTTTGTGGTACTCCTTCACTTCCGAGAGGATGTCGTCCCGGCCCTCCGGGTCCAGACCGGCGGCGGGCTCGTCCAGCACCAGGATGCGGGGCCGCATGGCCATGACGCCTGCCACGGCCACCCGGCGCTTCTGGCCGCCGGACAGCTCAAAGGGGCTGCGTTCCAAAAGGGCCTCGTCCAGGCCGACAAAGGCGGCTGCTTCGTGCACCCGCTTGTCGATCTCGGCCTCGTCCAGGCCCATGTTCTTGGGGCCAAAGGCGATATCTTTATAGCAGTTCTCCTCAAACAGCTGGTACTCCGGGTACTGGAACACCAGACCGGTGAGGAAACGGAAATCTCTTATTTTTTCGGGCTCGGCCCACAGGTCGCGGCCATCAATATAAATTTTGCCGCTGGTGGGCTTGTTCAGGCCGTTCATGTGGGTAATGAGGGTGCTCTTGCCGGAGCCGGTGGCCCCGATGATGCCCACAAAATCGCCCTCTTCCACGGTAAAGCTCACATCGTCCAGCGCGGTGACCGCATTGGGCATTCCGGGGTTATAGATATAGCTCAGGTGTTCTACCTTGATAATGTCTGCCATCGTTCACCCCTCCTCACTGCAGCAGCTCGTACAGAGCCTGTGCGCATTCGCCCGTGTCAATGATGCCCTCGGGCAGGTCGATGCCTGCCTTGACCAGCTCATCCCGCAGCTCGGCGGCCTGCGGCACGTCCAGATGGAGGGAGCGGACTTTCTCGGTCTGGCTGAACACCTCTTTCGGGGTGCCTTCCAGGACCACTTTACCCTTGCTCATCACCAGCACCCGGTCGGCCTTGGCAGCTTCTTCCATATAGTGGGTGATGGACACCACGGTGATGCCCATGTTCTTGTTCAGGTGGTGGATGGTCTGCATCACCTGCTCCCGGCCCCGGGGGTCCAGCATGGCGGTGGCTTCGTCCAGAATGAGGCAGTCCGGCCGCATGGCCACGACGCCTGCAATGGCAACGCGCTGCTTCTGGCCGCCGGAAAGGTTGTGGGGTGCCCGCTCCCGGAACTCGTAGATGCCCGCCATCTTCATAGCGTCGTCCACCCGGCGGCGCATCTCCTCGGGCGGAACGCCCAGGTTCTCCAGCGCGAAGGCCACGTCTTCTTCCACCACCGTGGCAACGATCTGGTTGTCCGGGTTCTGGAACACCATGCCCACGGTCTGGCGGATGTCGTAAATTTTGCTCTCGTCGGCGGTGTCCATCCCCTCCACCAGCACAGTGCCTGCCTCCGGCAGGAGGATGGCGTTGAACTGTTTGGCCAGGGTGGATTTGCCGCAGCCGTTGGCACCCAGCACGGCGACGAACTCGCCCCGCTTGACGCTGGCCGAGACCCCGTCCAGCGCGTAGACGGGCTGCTCCGGGTCATAGCGGAACTTTAAATTTTCTGCTGTTAAAATCGTTTCACTCATTTGTTTTCTCTTTCTGGTGGTGCGCCCCTCTCAAAGAGGCTGTACCCCATTCTTAGATTATTTGATAAACTCCCCCCAGCCGCCTGCAGCGGCAGCCCCCTTAAAGAGGGAGCCTTTTGGGTCTCTGCCGTCAGAAAGCCTCCCTCACTGAGGGAGGTGGCATCGCGCAGCGATGACGGAAGGAGTATTTACTCTTCCCAGATGGCCGTTGCGCCGCAGGGCACCACGCCGCCGGTGGCCGAGACGGGCAGGCCGATCTCGTCACAGCTGGTCTGCCCGCCAAAACGGGGCACCAGCGTGGTCTTGAGCATGTACTCCATCACGGCGGGCGACAGGCCCGTGGTGTAGCTGTTGACGGCAAAGAAGAGCGGCTTATCGCTCAGCACTTCCTCGCACTGGCTGATGAGGTCATAGATGCAGTCTTCCAGCTTCCAGATCTCGCCGCCGGGGCCGCGGCCATAGCTGG
>OJPL01000450.1_pt1 | contig 15370 bp, 11 predicted proteins | sample 1598501 | NCBI WGS metagenome assembly OJPL01 (sample SAMN03922486, study PRJEB24848) | human gut metagenome | isolation source: stool sample | host: Homo sapiens | place: Germany | collected 2011-05 | reverse complement strand
CTTCTCGACGGTGGAGATGAGCAGGACTTGTAACTGCATCCGGCGGAACAGCTCCATCATGGGGCGGATGCGATCGCTGGTCATCTTGCTGAAGGCCTCGTCCAGCAGCACCAGACGGATGCTGTTCTCGCTCTTCTGGTAAATTTGCAGCAGGCTGGCGCAGATGGCCACATAGAACGGGGCCTGATTCTCGCCGCCGGAGGAATCCCGGCTGACGCGGGAGAGATCGGCCTGCTGGCCGGACACCGTGTTGGTCACTTTGATGTCGTAATCCAGATAGGTGCGGTAATCCACATAGTCCGAGAGGGTGACGCCCTCGGGGCGGCGGCCCTCCTGCCGGGCGCGGGTGTTCTCGTCCACGTCGGCCATGATCTTTTCCATCAGCTCATCCACCTGCCGCTCGTAAACGGGGTCGGCGGTGGCGGCGATGTTGTCCAGCGAATCGGAATCGGTCATCTGCTGGTTGCCTTTGTCCACAATGACCTGATAGAACGCCGCCAGCTGGGGATCCCGGCTGGGCTCCAGCTCAAAGCGGTAGACCTCTTCGCCGTAGGTCAGCTGTTCCATCACCTTGTTCAGCTCCCGGAACTGCCGCCGGGCGTTGAAGATATCGTCTTTCATCCGGAAGAGGATGTCCTTGCGGAAGCGGTCCTTGCAGTCTTTCTGGGCCTGCTCGAGGCGGGCAGCGTACCGCTCCAGGTCAATGCGGACCAAGCTCTCGTACTGGGCACGGTACTGCTCTACCCCCGCAAGGCCCAGCGGATAATCGCAGACGTACCGCTCGTTGTAGGCTTTCTGGGCAGGCTCCAGCGTCCCGGTCAGGTAGAGCTGCAACGCCTCGTCCAGCTTGGTCTGGGCCTTTTCGGCGGCCTGTGCCACGGCACGGTCGGGCTTTGCCTTGTCCGGGCCGGAGAGGGCCGCCCAGCGCTCCCGGGCCAGCGGCTCCAGCAGCGGATACTTTGCAAAGAATGCATTGGCGGCATCGGCGCTGGTCTGCGCGGTCTCCACCGCCTTTTTCCGCTCAGCCTCACAGGAGGCCAGCTGCTTCTGGCAGACGCGGATGTCCCCGCCCACCTGCTCCACGGCAGCGCGGGCAGCGTCCCAGGCTTTCTCCCGGGCTTCTTCCTCTTTGTAGAGCTGCTGGAGCATGGGGTTCTCCCGGCAGTCGGCCAGCTGCTGCTCCTGCGCCGTGTAGGCCTGCCGGGCAGCGGTCAGGGCCGCGCGGCTGTCCCACAAAGCGCCAAGCTCCTCCAGCGTCTTGCCCCGCAGGGCGTTCTGGTACTGGTCATAGGCCGCTTTCAGGGTCTTTTCGGTCTGCTCGGCGGCGCGGCGGCGCTCGGCCAGCGCTTCCAGCTCGGCGGTCAGGGCCTCGGCGCGGGTGCGGCGGGCATCCAGACCAATATACCGCTGGGGCGCGCGGAGGCGTTCCAGCCGGAACGGATGGTGGCGGAGCAGGTCACGGGTAGCGCTGTCCGGGTACTGTTCCAGCGTATCCGGTGTGTCACAGCAGACGATGCGGCCCAGAATGGTCTCCGCGTACTGGGCGGCCAGCGGGTTTTCACCGGTGACCTGCGCGGCCAAACTGTCCGGGGCGATCTTGTCCGTCCGGCGGTTGGCCTTGCGGATGCCCGGGGTATCCAGCAGGCTGATGGGCCCAACTTTCTCTTTCAGGGCCACAAAGGCGCTCTTGGCGGCGGCATAGTGGGCAGGCGGCACCAGGATATCAAAGCGGCGGTCGCCGAGGCAGGCCTCCACGCAGTCCTGCCAGCTCTCGTCCTCCACGGCCAGCAGCTCACAGAAAATTTTGGCGTCCGGCGTCATGCCCCGGCTCTGCAGCTCGGCGTTGACGGCGTCCCGCACACGGGTGGCAGCGTCGCCGTGGGGGTAGACCCACTTGCCGCCCGAGACCGCGTCCAGTTCCGCCCGTTTGGCGCCCTGCTCCCGGAGCAGGTCTGCAACCGCCTGCCGGGCCGCGAAATACTGCTCTTCCAGCGGTTTTTCCACACCGGAAAGGGCGTCGGTCAGGCCGGGGAGCGTCTCCGCGCGGAGGGCTTCCGGCCAGAGATCTTTTCCAATTGCAAACCCGCTGCGGCCAAGGCTCTGCAGCAGGGCTGTGACTTTGTTTGCCGCGGCTTCGGCCCCGGCAGCACGGCGGGCGGCAGCGTCCAGCGCGCTCTTTTTCCGGGCCAGCTCCTCGGTCATGACGTCGAGGGCGGCACCCTCTCCGCTGGCAGAGGCCGCACCGTGGGCGGCCAGATAGGCCCGGCGGGCTTCGGCCTCGGCGTTCTTGGCCGCCTCATACTGGGCGTTCAGGGTTTCCAGCTGGCGGTTTCCGGCCTCCAGATGGCCCTGCCAGGTGGCATCTTCCCCGGCATCGGCAGCGGCACGGGCCAGCAGGGCCGCGCCCCGGTTCACAAGGGCGGCGGTCTCTTTTTCGGCGGCTTCCCGGCCATCGTTCACGATGGTCTCCAGCGCGGCGGCACGGGTCTGGGCTTCGGCCAGCACCGCGTGGAGGTTTTCCAGCTCCACACGGTCGCCCTGCAGGGCATCCAGGTCTAATTCCGGCTGGGGCAGGATGTACTGATACAGGAATTCCCGGAAGTTGGGGATCTCGTCCATGCTGGTGCCCATCTGGAACACTTCATTGAACTTTTTGCCCAGCGGGCTGGACGCGCGGCCAATGCCCAGCGCCCGGCAGATGCGGTCCCGGGCCTCGCTGGGGCTGCGGGTATAAGAAAGCCGCCCCGTGGCGGGCTTGAAGTCTTCTTTGGCGCTGGGAGCCCCGGTGCGCGGGTCGATAAACGGCAGCTGCTCCAGCGTGCAGCCGTCTTCCGAGATGTACCAGGTCTGGTCGCCGGGGTGCAGCTCCTGCATGGGGCCCTCCGACTCCACCCGGACGGCGATGACAAAGGGCACCCGCTTGGCGGTGTCCCAGAATTCCGCGCCGATGTAGGCCACGGTGCGGCCCGGGCGGCGGTAAGCATTCTCACCGCGCTGCTTGGCGTGGACGGAGCCCTGCAGGGTGCGGCCGCTCTTTTTATTGCCCAGGGCATTGAAATTGCGGTTGGTGGTCAGGCAGTAGCGGATGGCGTCCAAAATCGTGGTCTTGCCCACGGCGTTGACGCCGATCATATAGGTCAGGCGGGCACAATCAAAGGTGACGTTTTCAAAGTTGTGCCAGTTGATGAGTCTCAGGCGTTTTAATTCGATCATTCTTCCACCTCCGCAGCGCCGTCCCCGTCAGGGCGTTCGTACAAAGCCAGCTCGCTCCGGGTGCGGCTGCTCTCGGCGGCGGCATCGGCCAGGTCGGCGTCCGGCAGGGCCAGCAATACCGTGGGGAACACCTCAACGCGGCTGTCCAGCCCGCTCAGGCGGCCCACCGGCCGGGCCAGATTGTAGCGGCGCAGGGTACGCAGCAGCCGCTCCAGCGTGGGCTGGTCGAGGCGGCGGGGCAGATTCATTTTCTGCAGCTCCGCCTGCACCTCTTCCACCGTCACCAGCACCTGATCGGCACTGGCGGAAAGGCTCTCCCGCTTTTGCAGATAAAGCAGCCGCAGCACCAGCAGCAGGATGCTCTCGTATTTCAGCAGCCGGGCCTGGCTGCCCTCATGCTCGTTGACAAGGGCCGCCGCCTGCAGCGGGGCCGGGTAAAGCAGCACCGCATAACCCAGCGGCGCGAACACGGCCCGCACCTCCGGGAGATGATCCTGCACATAGAGATATTTTGCCCGCTGGTCTTCCACCCCGCCCAGCAAAAAGCAGTGGTTGAGGAGATAGTTTGCGGTTTCTTCCAACATTTTATTCGGTTCGGCCATCGTTTCCGTCCTCCCTGCGGGGTGTCAATACAAATTCTTCAAAGCGGAAGCCGCCCCGCTCCACCCACTCGCCCGTGAGGGTGATGTCATAGTCCCGCCGGGGCGATTGGGAATAGGTGTGCAGGCCGATGACCCGGGCAAAATCGTCCGGGTACTCGGCGGCCAGCGTGGACGCCGTGACCCGCGGCCGGGCGGCCAGCGCCTGCCGGGCCAGCAGCTCCACGTTTTCTTCGGTCACGGCCATCCGAGCGTAATCCAGCAGGAGCTTCTGCTCCTTTTTGAGCTGTTCCGGGTCCAGCGCGGCCTGCCGCACCGGGGCCAGCGGGGCCTCGCCGCGGGGAGCCGCCGGCGGGTAGAGGGGCTTTGCGCCAAACACCTGCACCGGGTAGAGGTGGAGCCGCTTTGCCACCGGGCCATCGTCGGGCTCAAAGAGCTGATCCGGCGTCTTGATCTCCTCGGCATAGCGGCGGAGCAGCGCCGTGACGCTGCCCTGGGCCGAGCGGTCGCTCAGGAGCAGGAACTGCGCCCGCTGCACCGCCCGCTTGCGGTAGCGGATGTGGCTGTCGTCGATCTGGCGGATGAGGCCGCTCATCTCTTCCAGCGCGTCCCGCTGCTTCTGGATGAGGGCCCGCACCCGGGGCGCGGCCTCGCCGGGGGCGCAGCGCTCCACCCGGGCATAATCCAGCGCCAGCTGGGGCAGGTACTTGTTCTCGCACTCGTCCAGCCCTTCTTCGAGGTAGGCGCGGTAATTGAAGAGGTTATCACTGGTCTTGAAGCGGTGGTACGCCGCCGCCACCACCTTTTCCTCATACTGGTCAAACAGCTCCAGCACTTCCTGCGGGGTGCGGTTGCGGGTAAGACGGTCGATGTAATGCCCGATGGACGCGTTGAGGGCCCGCAGGGATCTGTTCAGTGCTTCCAGGTCGGACGCCACCTCGTGCAGGACATTCTCGTAGGGGCTCTTCTCCTCCCCGATGCCCCGCAGCAGCTGCCAGGCTTTGTAAAGCTTGCCCGTGTAGGTGACGACGCGGGGGTTCAGGATCTCTTCCAGCGCCTCCAGCAGCGGCGTCACCTCGGGCACAAAGGCGAGGGTGGGCTCTTCCTCATAGCTGCCGGGCTGCTCTTCCAGCCAGCCGGTGCGACGGAGGCGGAGCAGAAAGCCCAGCGCCAGCAGATGCGGGTCCCGGGTGGGCTGCTCGTCCTCATCCCCCGCCCCATCGGCATCCAGCGCCAGCGGCTTTGCCACGGCGGCAAAGTAATCCTCCGCCCGGGAGACGGCTTCCGCCCGGGAGAGGCTGTAATCCGCCGTGTGGCGGCACTCCTCCCACAGCAAAAGCAGCAGCTCCGCATAATAAGCCCGGTTGGGCCCCGCCAGCGGGCGGAAAAGCTTGGGGCTGACCAGTTCAAACAGCTGCATCAGAAGCTTCCTTTCTTTCGATAAAATCCAGTTTTTATTGTACCACATTTGCCACGCTTTTGCCATAACGACAAAAAGCCCCGGGAGCGGGATGCTCCTCGGGGCGGGGTGCGGTTCCATTCTGTAAAAGGGTCAGAAGAGCATATCAAGGGTAAGCACAAAGCAGTAGGTGCCATCCTCCAGCTTTTTGGCGGAGACGCCGACACCCTTGACCAGCTGTGCTTCTTTCGCCTTTACACCATAAGCCTTGGCGTAGGCCTTCGAAATAAAAAAGCACGGGCCAACTGAACAGCTGTTGCTGCTCTGCTGGCCCGCGAGGCGCTCCCCTATTTCCAGAGCGATGCTTTGCAACGCGCCGCGGCTCTGGCAATCTTCCGGGGCCTGTGCCGGTGCGTAAACGAGTACGCGCGGGCAAGCCCCTCAAAATTAAGTTGATTTTAGCACACACCGCGCAAAGTGTCAATAAAATTGCTGCATTTTGACATTCTTTTTTGGGAAAAATCGCCCCAAGAATTTCCGCAAATTACACAATTCTACCACGATTGTATGCTATGCTATGTTCAGAAACCAGAAGAAAGAAGCTCTCTGTGCACCGGCCCTATTTTCCCGCCAGCCAGGAACCGCTTCTCTGTCCGCTGGACCTGCGTCGCAGGCATCCGGTCTGGCGGCCAACGGCACTCTGGCTGCTCCTCAGCTTTCCCGGAACGCTCCCCTCCGGGCGGCTCTCCCTCCACAAAAACTTTGCAGGCTAAACTGAAAAGCCCCCGGAACGCGGTGTTCCGGGGGCTTTAAGTTTTGTGTTTAATAACCGCGCACCGAGAAGCCGCGCTCCCAGGGGTCGGGGGCAATGTCTTTCTGGCGGATGGCGGTGATCTGGATATAATCGCTGCGCTGGATGAGGGCAAACAGTTTCCGAAATTTGACGGGGTCGCCCTGGACTTCCAGCGTGACGGAGCCGTCGTCCTCGTTTTCCACCCAGCCGGTCAGCTCCAGGCTCTGGGCCGCATACCGGGCCCGGTAACGGAAGCCCACGCCCTGCACCTGGCCCTCGATGGAATAGCGCCGCCGCACCGTGCCCTCGGGCAGAGCGGGCAGCTCCCCTTTTTTGTCTTTTAAAAATTCAAACATTGTCAACCTCCTGCTGTTGCCGCGTCTCACCGCAGGGCCCGGCAGTTTTTCAATACGCGCAAGCCTGCCCGGCCTGCCAAGGGCTCCCCTCATCGGGAGCTGGCAATGCGAAGCATGGACTGAGAGGTTTTACAGCTCCTGATATGCCGTCATCAAGGCGGGGATGAACTGCTTTTTGCGGCTGACCACGCCGGGCAGGGTCCAGCTGTCGTCGGCGGCGGGCTCGATCTCAAAGCCGCTGCGGAGCATCTCGTCGGCATGGCGGCCCGCGCAGATGACCACGCTCTCCTCCTTGGGCACGTCGGTCAGCAGCATGTAGAGGTCTTCCACATTCTGCTTGTTGCGGGCCTCTTCGAGGTAGGGCTGGAGCAGTTTCTGGGCCGCCTGGAGGTTCTTGCGGGTCATGTAGCTGCCCTGTGCCACGCCAAAGCGGACATCGCCGCACATGAACACCTTGAAATCCTGCAGGAAGACTTCCTCCGCGGTCTTGCCGGCCAGATTCTCGCCTGCCTCAAACATCTCAAGGGCAAACTCGTCGATGTCCACACCCGCGATCTTGGCCAGCCGCTTGGCGGCGGCCACATCAATAGGGGTGCAGGTGGGGCTGCGGAACACCAGCGTGTCCGAGAGGATGGCTGCCAGCAGCAGGCCCGCGATCTTGGGCTCGATCTCCACGCCGTTTTCATCGTACATCTGGGTGATGATGGTGGCGGTGCAGCCCACCGGCTGGTTGCGGAAGTAAACCGGGCCGTCCGTTTCCAGGCTGCCGATGCGGTGATGGTCGATGATCTCCAGAATTTCGGCCTGGTCAAAACCCTCCACGGCCTGAGTGGCCTCATTGTGGTCCACCAGAATAATGCGGCGCTTGCGCAGGGCAATGATGTTGCGGCGGCTGACCATGCCGCAGTATTTGCCGTCCTCATCCAGCACCGGGAAATACCGGTGGCGCACCTTGGTCATAACGCGGGTGACGTCCGACACCGGGGTGACGAGGGTGAATTTGACGATATCCTCTCTTGTCATGTAATAGGAGATGGGCGCGCACTGGCTCATCAGCTTACCGGCGGCGTAGCTGTCGCAGGCAACGGACATGATGGCCACGCCCGTTTCCTCGGCGATGCGCTGGATGGTACGGCCCACCTTGGCCCCGTTGCAGATGATGAGGAGCGAGGCCTCTTTCTCAATGGCGCAGAGCTGGCTCTCGTAGCGGTTGGTCAGGATCACGATGTCGCCTTTTTCCACGGCGCTTTCCAGCATTTCCGGGGTGGCGGTGCCGATCTTGATATGTCCCGTGGTGCAGACGGCGTTTGCGTCGCCCACCACCATGGTGCCGCCCAGCGTCTCCAGAATATTCTTATAGCTCGTGCGGCTCTTGGCCAGCACCTCGGTATCGAACACGTCCATGTTGGCGGTGGCGATATCCTTGACCGTGATGAGGCCCAGCAGCTCGTTGTCGGCGTCCGTGATGGGCAGGGTGTCGATCTGCTTGTCGCGCATGATCTCCCAGGCCTTGCGCAGGCTGGTGCTGCCGTTGATGCCGGGCATCTCACGGAAATCCACGTCCCGGATCTTGGGGTTGACATCGGTACACATCCGGGGCGGTGTGACCCCGAACTTTTTGAGCACGAATTCCGTCTCCTGGTTCATGCGGCCCGCGCGGCGCGGCTCGCAGACCAGAGAGCTGGTTTTATTCTTGAGCTCCGCATAGGCAATGGCAGAGCAGATGGAGTCGGTGTCCGGGTTGCGATGCCCGATGACCACGACTTTGTGGGCTGCTTTTGGCATGGCTGTTCTTTCCCCCTTGTGGGTTGTTTCAATCTTCTTCGCTTCGTGTGTGCTTGCTTTGCGCGGCCGCTCCTGCACAGCGGCTGCCGGGGAGCCGACAGGCGCTCCCTCTGCATCCCATTTTAACACAAGTGCGGGCGGGGGTAAACCGCATGGAGCGGGAGTTTTCCTTAAAATTTTGCGAGAAACTTGTATACATCTATTGTTTTTTGAAAGAGGGCGTTGTATGATTAAGTTACGATTGATACTTTACCATGCTAGCCCTCTCCGTCATCGCTGGCGCGATGCCACCTCTCCCAAAGTGAGAGGCCTTGGCAATCCCCGCAAGCGACACCTCTTTGCCAAGGGCTCACCCCTTTGGGAAAGACTCCCTCCGGCCGGAGGGAGATGTCGCGTAAGCGACAAAAGGAGGATGCCTGTCGAGCGAAGCGAGACTGAGAGGGCACATAGGAGGAACCATGACGTCCACAAAATTCCATTCCCAACCGCTGTTTACCCGCAGGCAGCTGACGGCCCTGCTGCTGCCCCTCATCGCCGAGCAGGCACTCAGTGTGACCATTGGCCTGGCCGACACCCTGATGGTTTCCTCCGTCGGCGAGGCGGCTGTCTCGGGCGTGAGCCTCGTTGACACGTTCAACACCCTGATGATCCAGATCATGAGCGCGCTGGCCACCGGCGGCGCGGTGGTCGCCAGCCAGTACATCGGCCACCGGGAAGAGAAAAACGCCCGGGCCTCCGCCGCGCAGATCCTGTTCATCCTCTCGGTGTTCAGCCTGGCCGTGGCCGCCGTGGTCGTGGTGGGGCGGCACGCCATCCTGCGGGGCATCTTCGGCTCCATCGACGCCGACGTCATGAAATACGCCGAGACCTATTTCCTGCTCTCAGCCCTGAGCTACCCGTTCATTGGCCTGTACAACGCCGGTGCGGCGCTGTTCCGGGCGCAGGGCAACAGCAAGGTGAGCATGATGTCCAGCCTGGTGATGAACGTTGTCAACATCGGCGGCAACGCCATCCTCATCTTTGGCTTCGGGATGGGCGTGCTGGGCGCGGCCCTCGCCAGCCTGGTCTCCCGCGCCATTGCCTGCATCGCGGTGCTTTTCCTGCTGCAAAAGCCCGGCTGTATGCTCCGCATCGAGGGTCTTGCCGCTCTCCGGCCCAACGGCAGGCTCATCCAGCGCATCCTGCGGGTGGGCATCCCGGCCGGCATTGAGAACGGCATGTTCCAGATCGGCAAGCTGTCGGTGGCCAGCCTGACCAGCACCCTGGGTACCGCCGCCATTGCCGCCAACGCCGTGGCCAACACCACCTCCACGTTCCTCAACATCCCGGCCAGCGCCGTGGGCCTTGCCGTGCTCACCGTGGTGGGCCAGTGCCTGGGCGCAGGCGAGAAAGAGCAGGCTGTCTGGTACGCCCGCCGCCTGCTGCTGCTGGCTTATGCGGGTGCCTGGATCATGAACCTGTCCGCGTTCTTCTTTGCGGACAAGCTGGCGCTGACCCTCTTCCATCTCTCGCCGGAAGCGCAGGCCATGGCCCTGCAGGTGATGCAGTGGTTCAACCTCTTCTCGATCTTCTTCTGGCCCTCCAGCTTTACCCTGCCCAACATCCTCCGTGCGGCAGGCGACGCCTCGTTTACCATGTCGGTCAGCATCGTGTCCATGTGGGTGTTCCGGGTGGGTTTCTGCTACCTGATGGTGCTCTGCTTCCACGGCCAGCTGCTCAGCATCTGGATGGGCATGTTCCTGGACTGGGTGTTCCGCTCCGTCTGCTTTATGGTTCGCTTTGTGCGGGGCAAGTGGCTGGAACAGCACGTGATTTAAAGTTTCACATTTTTCGACGCAAGATTTTGCCCCTCTGTCTCGTATGAGAAGACAGAGGGGCTTTTTCGTCAGCCTTGCACAAAATCTGGAGCACTATTTTAGGAGTGTTGTCCAGTTTTCGTCTTGTATTTTTCATAATTGGGGCGTATAATTTTTTGCCGTTGAAAGGTATTTCAACCATCCCGCACAAAGGAAGTGTTTTGATGCGTACTTGGTTTTCCCGCCATCCCGTCTGGTTCATGGCGTTTTACATGGTCTTTTATCTCACCGTCTTCCACTGGCTGGAAGTCCATGTCACGGTGCCGGACATCTGGGTCCACTGTCGGCTGGACGATTTCATCCCGTTCTGCAAATACGCCATCGTGCCGTATCTGGCGTGGTTCGCCTGGATCCCGTTCACTTTGTTCTATCTGCTCTGGAAAGCGCCCCGTGCAGACTTCTGGCGGCTCTGCCTGCCTTTGTTTGCGGGCATGACCTTTGCACTGGCCTGCTATATCGTCCTGCCCACGGGGCTCTACCTGCGGCCCTACCGGGTGTATGGCAATGATGTTTTCGCGCAGGCCGTGCGGCTGCTCTACGCGACAGATACGCCCACCAGCGTCTGCCCCTCCATCCATGTCTTTAACTCGGTGACGCTGATGCTGGCCTACTACCGCAGCCGCATCTTCGATGCCCCGCAGCGCCGCTGGATGCGCCCGGCGGCGGCCGTGCTCTGCGTGTCCATCGTGCTGGCCACCGTGCTGCTCAAACAGCACAGCTGCATTGACGTGATGATGGGCATTCTGCTGGCCCTTGTCCTCGACTCGGCCATGACCCTCCGGGACAACGACCCCAGCCGCGTGCCGGAGCGCCTGTAATTTTTCTTAGATGCCTTATCGATCCAAAAACGCCCGCTCCCGCAAGGGAACAGGCGTTTTTTGTTAGAATAAATTTTCCGGCAGGCAGAGATCTTCTTTGGGCACATTCTCCCAGCTGAAATCTGTAATCAGGCTCTCCGGTGTGCGGGGAGCAGGCTCGGGCTGCAGGCCATACACATAGGCCAGCCTGCCCACGATCTCCTCCGCCGTGTACTTGGCACGGAGATTTTCCAGGCTCTGGTCGCCATCCCGCTTGGAGAGGCGGCGGCCATCCGGGGCCAGCAGCAGCGGGCAGTGGGCAAAGCGGGGCGCTTTGAGCCCCAGCAGACGGTACAGGTAAAGCTGCCGGGCCGTGGAGGAGAGCAGGTCGGCTCCCCGCACCACCTCGGTAACGCCCATCCGGGCGTCGTCCACCACCACGGCCAGCTGGTAAGCAAACACGCCGTCGGCGCGGCGGAGGTAGAAATCCCCGCAGTCCCGCAGGAGGTTCTCGGTGTGGGGGCCCATGCAGCCATCCACAAAGCGGACATTCTCGTCCGGCACCCTGACCCGGTAAGCCGGGGCTTTGTACTTCCGCTTCTCGGCGATCTCCTCCGGCGTCAGGTCCCGGCAGGTGCCGGGATAGATGACGTTGCCGTCCGAGGTATGGGGCGCGCTGGCGGCATGGAGCTGGGAGCGGGAGCAGAAGCACGGGTACACCAGCCCCTGTGCAGCCAGCTTTGCGTAGGCCTCCTCATAGACGGGGGCGCACTCGCTCTGGTAATAGGGGCCGTGGGGCCCGCCGTGGCTGCCGCCCTCGTCCCAGACAAGGCCCAGCCAGCTCAGGTCTTCTTCCAGCTGGTCGGCATATTTGCGGGGGCAGCGCTCGGCGTCCAGATCCTCAATGCGGAGGACGATCTTTCCGCCCTGATGCTTCGCACTCAGCCAGGCCAGCAGGCTGCAGGCCAGGTTGCCCAAGTGGAGCCGCCCGCTGGGGCTGGGGGCAAACCGCCCGACCGTGCCGCTCACAGGCCCAGCTTCCACTCCCCGTCTTTCGGCTGGAAGATGGGGGTGTTATAGTAGGTGGCCACAGCCTTTGCCATGTACTCGGCATCGGCGCAGCTGGCGGTCTCCATGGCGGAGTGCATGGCCAGCTGGCCCAGGCCGATGTCCACCATGGGCATCAAAATCTGATGGCCCAGCAGGTTGCCCAGCGTGGAGCCGCCCGGCACATCGGCGCGGTTGGCAAAGGTCTGGACGGGGACGCCCGCCTTTTTGCAGATGGCGCTGAACGCGGCCCCGGTAAAGCCGCTGGTGGTGTATTTCTGGCTGGCGTTGGTCTTGAGCAGGACGCCGCCGCCCATGACGATGGGGTTGGCGGGGTCGCTCTTCTCGGGGTGGTTGGGGTGGGTGGCGTGGCCGTTATCGGCACTCAGCAGCAGGGTGTTGGTGCGGGCGCGGATGCTCTGCTCTTTCGTCACGCCCAGGCTCTCCTCCACGCGGGAGAGCACGTCTGCAAACAGGGTGCCGCAAGCTCCCTGACGGCTGGAGGAACCGACTTCCTCGTTATCAAACATGACCCAGACATCGCCGCGGCCCTCTTCCTCACCGCGGCCCTGCAAAAAGCCCCACAGAGTGGTGTAGGCACACTCCAGGTCGTCGATGCGGCCAGACATGAAATACTCGCCGTTCAGGCCCAGACGCTCGGCCTTCTCCCGGGTGCAGAGGACGATGTCGGCGTCCACGATCTCTTCGGGCTTGACACCGGCTTCCCGCGCCAGCACAGCCCGCAGGCTGCCGCCTGCCGCGCCGAAGATGGGCTGCAGATCGACCTGGGGGTTATACTTCATGCCGTTGTTCAGGTCACGGTTGAAGTGGATGCAGAGGTTGGGGATGCAGGCCACGGCGCGGTCCGGGTGGACCAGACGGCTCTCAATGCCGCTTTCCGTCTCCACCAGCACGCGGCCGGCCACGCTCAGGGGACGGTCCAGCCAGGAGGGCATGATCATGCCGCCGTAACCCTCGGTCTCCGCCTTGGCAAACACTTTATCCTCGGCGCAGTCCAGTTTTTTGACCCGCCAGGTGGGCGAATCGCTGTGGCTGGCCGCCGCGTGCCAGCCGGTCAGCGGGCCCTTGGGCATCCGCCATGCCATGATGGCAGAGCCGTTGCGGGTGGTATAATATTTGCCCCCAGGAGCCAGCTGCCAGGCAGCACTCTCAGGGCAGTTCTGGTAGCCGTTCTCTTCGAGGATGGCTGCCGCCGCCGCGGTGGAGTGGAACGCGCTGACGCCGGCGTTCAGGAAGTCGAACAGGCCGTCGATGGAAAATTCGTGGTTCATACGATGCTCCTTGGTTTTATATCCGTTGGATTTTTGTTGGATTCACGTTCGGTGCCTATTATAACTGCTTCTGCTTTAAAGGTCAATCGCAGTTGAAATTCGTCCCACGAGCGCCGATTGACAACCGCCGGGGAGAACAGTATACTAGAAGTAAGACCCAAAATGCTCCCCCGGCGGCGCGCCGGGCATTGATAAAAGGAGGAATCCGCCATGATCCAAAAACGGTTCGTTTCGCTGCTGCTCTGCGCGGCACTGGCCCTCTGCCTGCTGGCTGGCTGCGACACCGCCGCCAGCGGCAGCACCGGCTCCGCTTCCGCCCCGGCCAACAGCTCGGCCAGCGCGTCCAGCGAGAACATCCCCAGCACCACCAACGAGGCCAACACCTCCGGCCTGCGCCCGAATTTTGATGAGAACTCACTGTTCAGCATCACGGGCACGTCCGATGCCTTTGAGCCCTGTCTGGGCTGGGGCCCCGGCGTTTCCGGCTGTTCCCTGAAATCCGTGCTGGCGGCGGCTTCCCTGCTCCAGTGGGCCGAGCAGACCAACCTGACCAGCCGCACCACCGACGCCATTGAAGACGCGTTCAGCCAATGGTACGACGCGCTGGACTCCATGGACCAGGAGAGCTTTGCCGAGGCCTGGCCTCTCATCAAGGACGACGCCAACGCCCTGCTGACCGATAAGGACAGCCTTTCCGGCCGCATCGAGGATGCCGGCCTGGACCCCGCCGACCTGCCCGGCTGCTCCGAAAAGAACTGGGACGCTTTGCAGGACGTCATTGACCGCCTGACCCCCGAGGCAAAGGGCGAATTTTGAGCAACACGCAAAAGAGGCATCGTGCACTGCACGATGCCTCTTTTTTTGCCGTTTTAGACTTTTTTCAGCGTATACTTCCGGCTGCCCATGCCGGTCTTCTCCGCCTGCTCCAAAGTGGCTTTCCACTCGATGTTCGGGTTGGAATCCTTGAAGTTGTCGTGGTAGCACTTCCAGTCGGACTTGGCCAGGTTCTGGCCCAGCTGGCTGTTGGGCAGGGGCTGGGCTGCCAGGCAGGCGTCCACGCAGGCCTGATCCAGTGCCACCGGGTCAAAGGAGGCAAACATGCCGATATCCGGCAGGATGGGCGCGTCGTTCTCACCGTGGCAGTCGCAGTTGGGGCTGACATCCTGCACCAGGCTGATGTGGAAGCAGGGACGGCCCGCGCAGACGGCAGCGGCGTACTCGGCCATCTTGCGGTCCAGCATTTCATTGGCGCTGTCGCACTGGGAATAGATGGCGTCATAGTTGCAGGCACCGATGCAGCGGCCGCAGCCCTTGCACTTGTCCTGGTCGATGACGGCTTTGTTCTGCTCGTTGTACGTAATGGCGTCGGAGCCGCACTCCTTTGCGCAGCGGTGGCAGCCGCGGCACAGCCCCTCCTGCACCTCCGGGTGTCCGGCAGCGTGCTGCACCATCTTGCCCGCGCGGGAACCGCAGCCCATGCCGATGTTCTTGAGGGCACCGCCAAAACCGGTGGACTCGTGGCCCTTGAAGTGGGTCAGGCTGATGAAGATATCGGCGTCCATGATGGCGCGGCCGATCTTGGCCGTCTTGCAGTACTCGCCGTTGGGCACCGGCACTTCGACCTCATCGGTGCCGCGCAGGCCGTCGCCGATCAGGATCTGGCAGCCCGTGGTCATGGGCCAGAAGCCGTTGGTCTGGGCGCAGGTCAGGTGCTCCAGCGCGTTTTTGCGGCTGCCCGGGTAGAGGGTGTTGCAGTCGGTCAGGAACGGGAGGCCGCCCTGCTCCTTGCACAGGTCAGCCACCACTTTGGCGTAGTTGGGGCGCAGGAACGCCAGGTTGCCCAGCTCCCCAAAGTGCATCTTGATGGCCACGAACTTGCCGTCCATGTCGATGTTCTTGATGCCAGCCGCCAGGCACAGCCGACGCAGCTTTTCCGTCAGACTGGTGCCCACCGGACACCGGAAGTCGGTATAGTAAACAGTCGATGCTTCCATTGTTTTCTCCTCTGTTTTGCAGTTGCGGCGCACTCCCCGCCGCAGGGTTCTCTCTTGGTTTTGATTATAACACACTGGGAATAGAGGCGCAATAAAGGTAAAGTTGGGTTCCGGGTGATTTTTTTGCATGAAAATGCCCCGCAGGGGTGAGCCTGCGGGGCGTTGTAGCGCAATTTAAATTTTAGCCTCTCGTCGGAAGGTTCATAACTTCATCATAGCTCATCGGCAGTTCAGGATCA
>OJPL01000446.1_pt1 | contig 15402 bp, 9 predicted proteins | sample 1598501 | NCBI WGS metagenome assembly OJPL01 (sample SAMN03922486, study PRJEB24848) | human gut metagenome | isolation source: stool sample | host: Homo sapiens | place: Germany | collected 2011-05 | reverse complement strand
GTTTCTACATCCGGTGAAGCAAAAGCTAAAGCTCGTATAGGCGCTTCTGCCGGTTTAGGTTTAAAGTTTAACTTAAACAATAAATGGGCTATCGATGTTGAAGCTCGTGGTGCAATCGCTCCTTCAATCTTCGGTAACATCAGCGATCACCGTAAGGCAGAAGGTACAGGTATGATCACAGCAGGTGTAAGCTATACTTTTGGCGGCAAGAAGTTTGCTAAAGTTGAAGACCGTGTAGTAGAAAAAGAAGTGATCAAGGAAGTGGTTCGTGAAGTTCCGAAAGAAGTAGTCAAGGAAGTGATTAAAGAAGTTCCTAGCGCTGCAGAAGTTGCTATCTTCTTCAAGATCGGTAAAGCAAAGATCAGTCCGGAAGGCATGGTTAATGTACAGTTAATGGCTAAAGCTATCAAAGCTAATCCTAACGCTAAGTACAAAATCGCAGGTTTCGCTGATAAAGCTACAGGATCTGCTTCATTCAACCAGACTTTGTCTGAAAAACGTGCTCAGGCTGTTTACGATGCATTGGTTGCAGAAGGCGTAAAAGAAAGCCAGCTTGAAAAAGTTGCTATGGGTGGAACAGATAACATGTTTGGTAAGAACTATTTGAACCGCGTAGTTATCTTGGAAGTAAAATAATCATTGCTACCTGATAAAACTCTGATAGATTAAAGAAGGGAGTATCGTAACAAACGATGCTCCCTCTTTTTCTTCAACTGCTTTTTTGATCACATAAGCAGCAACAGCAAATAAATCATATAACAAGAATCTACAGATCTTGGCTATACAATTCTGGAAACTTGAGGTAGTATTTACCGAATCTTGTAACAAGATATCGGGCTATACAAGCAAAAAACTGATACATAAAAACAACAGGATGTATTTAGAAAAGAACAAGAGCTTTTTTAAATACATCCTGTTGTTTTTAAAAAAGCTCAAGACGATTTTAAAATATTCTATCGTATAGTGACACAGACTAATATATAAGCAACATTATACAAACAAAAGCATTTACTATCCTCAATAGACCAGCTTCACATTGTCAACCCAAAGTGTATTTCCAGGAGAACCGATAAAAGCCCCCCCATGACTGGACGAAAATTGCAGTATCATGTGGGTAGGATTCTCATTGGCCCCCGCCCATCCTGTTTCTTTAATCAAGACACTTTCTCCCTTACTATTTCTAGTATAATCTCTCTCTCTCAACCCCATCGTTTCATGATCATAAGACGGATGCTTGGTTATATCACCATACAGCACTTCATAAGTAGCACCATTCACCCAACCATCCGAGTCCTTATCATACTTCACCACCATAGTTCCTACCCTCTTCGCAGTAATATTTCCTTCAGCGTCCTCCATACGTTTTTGCAAAAAGAAAACAGTTATCGCACAATCCTGCCCTGCCACCTGACCTTTCTTGCTGAAGCCTGTCAACCGGATACGATCTTTCTCACCAGACATCTTTACCTTATAATCATAACGGACAGCTTTGGGACGTTGGGTAAAAGGAACTCCCCAATTCATATTCTTCTCAGCATTCTTGGTTCCTGTTATCGGCTCCAACATATCACCCAAATAAATGGATCCGGCTGCCAATACAGTAATATTCACCATTCCCAATACCTTGACGCTCTCTATATGCGTTTCCAGACGAGCACAATATCCATTGTCCCGTTTGTCCCTGTAAACAGAATTATTTGTTTTAACAATGCCCACTACCTTAGCCATCACATTAGAGGTTCCCCAAGGAGACCCTCCCATATTCTTATAAGGTTTGTTACCATCTATTTCCTTTGTAGGGCCTATCTCATAAAGAAGTTTGGTATTGCCGCCTATAACACCGGACTCATGAACCTTACGGATTATCCACTGATCCATATCTCCGTATTTTATAGGCACCACCTTTTCCTGGGCAAAGCCATACAGCGGTGCTATAGCCAAAAGAGCAGCGACCGATAATCTGCCATAATATTTCATACCCTTAGTTTTTATTGTTGTTTAGAACCGGCAAAGCTATAAAAAAAAGCGGCAACTTCACAGTTGCCGCTTTTAATAAAGAAAAATAGACTATATTTTCTTCTTAATTTACCAAAAAGAAATCATTAATATACTCTATATAGTAACCATGCCTTTTGGAAATCGTCACGGTTAGGATATTTTGCCTTAAATTCCTCCTTTGCCTGAGTAGCCTCCGCACGGTCATCGTATGAAGATGCTATAACGCGATACGTATTTCTTTCAGCATTATAAACCACTTTGGCATTATAGCCTTGGCCATCCAAATATTGTTTCAGACCTTCAGCATTCGCTTTCACACCAAAGCTACCTGCTACAACGCTATATGCTTTTAAGCCGTCACCTGAAACCAATTCTACTTTCTCTTCGCGAACCGGACCGGCAACAGGAGCAGTTGTCACAGGGGCAGATACTACCGGAGCAGCTTCAACCGGAGTTGCTTCTACCTGATCAGCAGGAGCTTCAGCCAATTCCTGTTGTTTTGCTTTTTCATAAGCCTTCTTGTAAGCACTTTCGCTAGATTTACATGAGGAAAATGCCAAGGCTACGCACAATCCCATACCCAACACAACTAATTTTTTCATGATTACTCAATCTTTTATAAATTAATACTCTAGTTTAATTCCATTATATTGGTGCAAAAGTAGCAATATATCAACAGCTTTCACAGCAAGAACGGAGTTAAATTTAGTTAATCAGAGAAGAATCTCCAATTTCTATTCAAAAATAGACAAAATAAACAACAACATTCAGTTTTATTTGTTAGATTTGTAAGGTACAAAAAACAAAAAACTATGAAAGGATTAAGTATTTTAGCTGCATTCCTAGGCGGAGCCGTAGTTGGTGCAGCAGCCGGTATTTTATTTGCTCCTGAAAGCGGAGAAGACACTCGTAGCAAAATTGCTGATGCTTTACGTAAAAGAGGTATCAAATTAAGTCGCACAGATATGGAAAATCTGGTCGATGAAATTGCAGCCGAGGTAAAAGAATAAGCAACGCCCACAAAAGTGTATTGTCATTCCGGATACAAGTCCGGAATGACAATAATTTTTAAATCAAAACTCCACGCATGTTTGCAAACGATAAAAATATAGATAATCTGCAACAACTTCTGGCAGAGCTTAAAAAGTACGCAGAGTTACAAAAGGATTATGTAAAACTACATTTAGTAGAAAAACTTACTATACTGATATCAACCCTCATCCTTGTCTTTATATTATTGATATTAGGTATTATCGCCCTTTTCTACTTATCATTTACATTGGCCTATGTACTCGCACCTCATGTAGGCGGGCTTATGGCCAGTTATGGAATCATTACCGGATGCATTATTCTGCTGATTCTGTTAATCGTTTTATTCCGCAAACGGCTGATTGTTCAGCCTATGGTAAATTTCCTTGCCAACTTGCTTTTAAATGACAACTGATTATGAAAGAGAATACTCCTAATAAAACGCCCATCATCACTTTGGAAGTGATAGCACAACGAAAAGCTGAGAAGTTGGAAGAAGTACAGCAAGCTAAAAAAGAAATGGTACAAACCATACATGAACTTTTTGCGCCTGTAGAACACAAAGGAGGCGTAGAAGGCATTATGCAACATATCAATACAGGAATCGCCGTTTATGACGGAGTACGGACCGGTATCAAGATCATGCAAAGAATCAGAGGATATTTCCTGAAAAAAAAGAAATAACTTAGTATTAACCACAACATTTTATCCACATGAAAAGACAGCTACTAGGTGTGGCGGCAATTTTGTTGTCAATTTCCACGTATGCACAGGACAATCCATTATGGATGCGTTATTGTGCCATTTCTCCGGATGGAACCACCATCGCATTCACCTATAAAGGTGACATCTACACAGTACCCTCTACAGGCGGCAGGGCCAGTCAGATTACAACCAACCCTGCCCACGACACCAAACCCATCTGGAGCCCTGACGGAAAAAAAATTGCTTTCGCATCAGACCGAATGGGAAGTATGGATATTTTTGAGGTAAACAAGGAAGGGGGTATCCCCAAAAGATTAACTACCCATTCGGGTAATGAAACACCGGTGGCTTATAAAGATGCCGGACACATTCTGTTTCTAGCCAATATAATGCCAACTGTAGAAGACGCACAATTCCCCTCCGGACAATTCCAACAAGTATATGAAGTTAATACCGAAGGAGGACGCCCTGCCCTCTTCTCTTCCATGCCGATGGAAGATATCAGTATCAATCATACAGGCAATACTTTACTCTACCATGACAAAAAAGGATATGAAGACCCTTGGCGTAAACATCACACTTCATCCATTACCCGCGATATTTGGCTGTGTTCTCTGAATGGAAACCGTACCTTTCGCAAACAAACTGCTTTCAATGGTGAGGACCGCACTCCCGTTTGGGCTTCAGATGATAAATCATTCTATTATTTAAGTGAGGAAAAAGGCTCATTTAATATTTTCAAACGTGATATTGACGGTAATACATCCAAACAAATTACCAACCATACCAAACATCCGGTACGCTTCCTGAGTGCCGCCTCCAATGGAACATTATGCTATGGATATGATGGCGAAATCTACACGGTAAAAGAAGGTGCCATTCCGCAAAAAGTTCAGATTTCCATTGTCACCGACAAGAACGACAAAGATCTCATCCGCCAGATTAAGCGTAGCGGAGCAACAGAAATATCCCTTTCACCCGATGCAAAAGAAATTGCTTTTGTACTACGCGGAGATGTATATGTCACATCAACAGAATACAGCACTACCAAACAAATCACCAATACTCCGCAACAGGAACGCGATATTCACTTTTCTCCGGACGGAAGAAGTATTGTTTACGCTTCCGAAAGAAACGGATTATGGCAGATTTATCAAACCAGTCTAGCTAAAAAGGAAGAAAAACAGTTCGCTTACGCAACCGATATCAAAGAGGAAAGACTGACCAATTCGGATATCACTTCATTCCAACCTCAATACAGTCCTGACGGCAAAGAAGTAGCCTTTCTTGAAAACCGTACTACCATCCGTGTTCTGAATCTGAAATCAAAAGCTGTACGCACCGTCATGGACGGCAAGTACGAATATTCTTATAGTGACGGCGACCAATGGTATCAATGGAGTCCGGACAGCAAATGGATTCTTACCAACTACATAGGTATTGGCGGATGGAATAACAAGGATGTTGCACTGGTCAACGCATCTGGCAACGGAGAAATTCATAATCTGACCGAAAGTGGATACAGTGACGGCAATGCCAAATGGGTATTGGATGGAAAAGCCATGATTTGGGAAAGTGACCGCGCAGGATTCCGCAGTCACGGAAGCTGGGGTGCTGAAGCGGATATCTATATCATGTTCTTCGACCTGGACGCATACGACCGTTTCAGAATGAGCAAGGAAGAGCTTGCCTTACTGGAAGACTCGGAAAAGAAAGACAAAGAGAAGAGTGAAGAGAAGGAGAAGGCCGATCATAAAAAAGATAAAAAGAAAGACTCCAAGAAAGAAGATGACAAGAAGGAAGTAAAGCCACTGGTTTTCGACCTTGAAAACAGCCGTGACCGTGTGATTCGTCTAACTGTAAATTCTTCACGATTGGGAGATGCTGTATTAACTCCGAAGGGTGACAAACTATATTATCAAGCAGCCTTCGAAAGCGGATATGATTTATGGGAACACGATCTTAAAGAAAACAAGACTAAAATCGTCATGAAAAAAGTCGGTGGCGGAGCCCTGCTTCCTGATAAGAAAGGCGAGAATCTGTTCCTTTGCAGCCAAGGTGGTATCAAGAAAGTTACTGTCAGCAGTGGTGAAACCAAACCTGTAGAATTCGAAGCTTTCTTCGACTACCAACCCTATGGTGAACGCGAATATATTTTCGATCATGTATGGCAACAAGTAGAAGATAAATTCTATGTAAAAGATCTGCACGGAGTAGACTGGAAAGGCTATCACGAAGCATACGCACGCTTTCTTCCATACATCAATAACAATTATGATTTTCAGGAAATGCTGAGTGAAATGCTGGGTGAGTTAAACGGTTCGCACACCGGAGCACGTTACTACTCAAACGGTCCTATACTATCCACAGCGACCCTAGGAGTATTCTATGACGAAACTTATGATGGTGACGGGTTAAAAATTAAAGAAATATTGGCAAAAGGCCCATTTGCCGTGAAAAAAACGGATGTTACTCCCGGTTGCATCATCGAGAAAATTGACGGCAAACCTATCGTGAAAGGGCAAGACTACTTCCCGCTGCTGGAAGGCAAAGCCGGAAGAAAAGTGTTACTGGCCATATATAATCCGGCTACCGGCAAACGTTTTGATATCACCATCAAAGCTATCAGCATGGGCGAACAAAGTAACTTGCTGTACAAACGTTGGGTAGAACGTTGCCGCAATATAGTCGATAAGTTATCCGAAGACCGCATCGGCTATGTACACGTAAAAGGCATGGACAGTCAAAGTTTCCGCGAAGTATATAGTGAAGTATTGGGACGCTGCCGCAACAAAGAAGCTATTATTGTAGACACACGCCACAATGGAGGCGGATGGCTACATGATGACTTGGCCACTTTATTAAGCGGCAAGGAATATCAGCGTTTCGTTCCACGCGGACAATACATAGGCAGCGACCCATTCAATAAATGGCTCAAGCCATCCTGCGTATTGGTATGCGAGGACAATTACAGTAACGCACATGGCTTCCCATGGGTTTACAAGGAATTAAAGATAGGCAAACTGATTGGCGCACCGGTTCCGGGCACAATGACTGCCGTATGGTGGGAAAACCAAATCGATCCGAGCATTGTGTTCGGTATTCCTCAGGTGGGTTGTATGGATATGCGTGGACAATATGCGGAAAATCACCAACTTTCTCCAGACATTGAAGTTTATAATACTCCAGAAAAGGCATTGGCAGGTGAAGACCAGCAGTTGGAAGCAGCCGTACAAGAAATGCTGAAAACAATAGGGGAAAAGAAATAAAACAATCCCATCCTGATAAAAAGAAAAAGGTGTCAAAACACAACCTTTGAGGAAAAGGACTTTTCATCCGAGGATACTTTGACACCCTTTATCAGCCATAAAAAGAGCCGTATCAACTCTACTCCCAAGTAATGATACGGCTCTTTTTTATACATTACAGCAAGATAATGTATGGGGCATCTATGCTGAGCATACTTAAATATGTCATAATGATGCTCTATAAGTTGTTCCCACTCATGCCCTCATTTCCAACTATAACCCACTCATTGTAAAGTCATTACCCTCACTCCTTATTCCTCATTCTCATCTCTTAAGACACTCATTCACAATATAATATACATTCACAAGCCTATAAACCGGTTATTTGGTAAGCCCCCTGTTTTTTCAGTTTTTCTTCCTTGCACAAACGGCATAAATAACGGTGTCGTAGTTTGTATCATACTGTTCTTCTTTGACGATTAAAAGTTCAATATCTGTTAATCACGAATGTAATTAAGTCTAATCACTATTGTAGTTAACTTTAACCACTACTGTAATTAAACTTAGTCACAGTGGTGAATAAGCAATTACAAATATATAAAAGTGAGAAAATAAAAGGGAGAAAACAGATAAGAGACAGGGAAATATGCATACATAGACTACCGCCAACTCGCTGCACAAGCCATGCAGCTGCTTTATAAGAACGAACGTTATGGGTTGAATGATGAAAATGAGAAGGTATTTTGGCAAAACAACACCGAATTTGAGTAAATTTCGCCTTTGGAACAGTTGTTTAAATGTCACTTCTATTCCGCCACTACAGAGAAGAAGGGAGAAAGGCTGACCGCACATGAAGATTTTCAATTATTTGCAAGAGTACAAGCGTGAAAAACCTGTCAATCAACAAGATAAATTAATACAGACACATTATCCGCAAACTGAACATTCACCCAAAAGCCAGCAGAAAAGGTACTTTATATCACATGATAAAGTTAGAATAATTTATTTTCAAGCATCTGTGTTAGTGAGGGCAATGCCCTCACTAACACAGATACTACCATCACTAATAAGCAGTTCATTATAAACCAGTTAGAGCCAAAGTGAGGGCATGAGGGCATTTTCGCGTCCAACTTTCTATTTGTTAAGTTGAAAGGGATGGTTTCTATTCTCCGGTATGAAAGACACCGTTTCCGGCATCGCACCAACTTATCTTGCTCTTTCTTTCCAAAGACGAGTCATATCTTCCAAAGTCTTTCCTTTTGTTTCAGGAACCATCTTCCATACAAACAGAGCTGCAAGCACACAAATCACGCCATAAAGCCCATAGGCAAATACCGGACTGAATTCATACATGGCAGGAAAAGTGGAAGAAACCAGATAATTGAATATCCATTGGAAAGCTACAGCGATAGCCACTGCCTTACCGCGGATAGTATTCGGAAATATCTCTGCAATCAACACCCAGCAGATAGGTCCCCATGACATCATAAAGAATGCAGCATAAACTATGATGGAAAGAACAGGAAGAATACCTTCCACCTGAAACTCATCACAAAACGCAACACAGAATGCACCTACAGCCATGCCAATAGAACCAACAATCAACAAGGGTTTACGTCCCATCTTCTCTACGGTAAAGATGGCAATCAATGTAAAGAGAATATTAACTACCCCCATTACCACAGTCTGCATCATACCATCGCCACCGCCACCGATTTTTTCAAAAATACGCGGTGCATAATAAAGCACAGCATTAATGCCGATAGCTTGCTGAAATACAGAAAGCAAGATGCCGACTACAATAACTGTCAGCCCGTATGTAAGCAGTTTTTCCGTTTTCTCGGAAGTTACAGCCTTTATTTCAGACAAAATAGTTTTAGCCTTATCTGTTCCATTTACTTTTTCAAGTACAGAAAACGCTTTATCATCCTGATGGGTCATAGCCAAATAGCGCGGAGTTTCAGGAACCAAAAACAATAAAATGCCAAATAATGCAGCCGGAACCGCTTCTGAACCAAACATATATCTCCAACCATCGGAAACAAGCACTTCATCCGGCATACCATCTTTAATCATATAATTGACAAAATAGACTACCAACATGCCAAAAATAATAGCAAACTGATTACAGGAAACCAATTTACCACGAATTTCGGAAGGGGCAATTTCGGCAATGTACATCGGACAAACAGCAGAGGCAAGTCCTACACCGATCCCCCCGATGATACGATAAAAGTTAAAAGCAAGGATCAATGCAAACGAAGTATCTCCTTTAGAGAAAAATAAAAATTCGGGATAATAAGAGCCTAAAGCAGACAGGAAGAACAATAAAGCAGCCAGACGCAACGAATTACGACGTCCTAGCCCCGAAGCAAAATAACCGGAAAAAGCACTGCCAATGACGCAACCTATCAATGCACTGGAAGCAGTCACGCCATGCCAGAAAGCATCTAATCCCAAATGTTTTTGCAGAGCCTGCTCCGCCCCCGAAATAACAGCTGTATCATAACCGAAAAGTAAACCGCCGAGAATGGCTATAAACACCACTCCCATCAGATAGAAATTGTTTTTCTTGTTTTTCATAATAAAAGGATTATAATAGTTTTCGTAATAAATACAATAACAAAGCTGTGCGAAAATAATCATTAATACGTAATTCTATTATAATTCTCCAACCATTTTAAATCTTTTTCACATCAAGGAAAAACAAGATTATTCCGTCTGAACTGTTCTATGTCTTCCTTTTTTAATCCTATCTTATCCAATGACTTAGGAAGATTATGGTCATTAAGATAATAACGCGGACGAATGAGATATTGTCTATTTGCTACCGATAGGCTATCTGCCCTATAAGGTGTCTGTACCCCTGCCAAATTCAGCATGGTATGAAACACGGAGGCATTTCCCGCCACCGGTTTTTCACGGTTCTGCAATATAGCTTCATGTACTTCCACATTCTTTTCTCTATATGTTTTGGACAACCAAATTAAAAATGGCACATGCAGTTGATAATAAGACGGGACCGGGGATGCATGTAAAAATAATTTTCGATTATCATCAAAAATATCCTCTCCATGATCCGAAGTATAAAGCATAGCCGAAAAAGAGTTCATTTTCTGCAATAAAGTGATCAAAGAAGCCAGAAAACCATCTGTATAACGGATAGTGTTATCGTATGCATTCATCAAATACTCTTTATTCTCATATTTGGCGTCTGTCAGATTATCCGGTTTAAAGACAGACATGGATTCGGGATAACGTTCTTTATAATTAAAATGTGATCCATAGGCATGCAGCACGATGAATAATTTTTGATGACCTGCCTTTAGCTCCTTTTCTACCAGAAACAATAGTTCGTCATCCGAAATATTGGCTCCTTTCGGAGCATCTTTCTTGATAAACTTCCAATCATCTGCCTCCATCCCCAAAAAATCAATAAAAGAATGGTTAGGAAGCTGGTTCGAAAAAAAGGCTGTATGAAATCCTGCCTCCTTGAAAGCGGTAATGATTCCTTTCTGTCTATAAAGACAGTCATAATCCTCAGCCGAAGCTGCCGAAAGCAACATAGGCACACTTTTATGAGTAGTATTAGACTGGGTAAGCACATCCGTGAAAGTTACCACCCCCTCCATTTTATCAAGTAATGGAGTGGTATTCCTTTCATAACCATAAAGTCCGAAATTACAGGCACGGGCCGTTTCCCCTATCACCAAGACATAAACTTCCCGGCTGTCTTTATCATGTGCGGCACTGGCATTAAAAGTAAAATCCCTTGAAGTTTCCGCATATCCGGCAGTTTCGCCCGCACGTTCTGCAGCCAATACTAAATTATAACATACATTAGCCGGATACATTTCAATCTTTACTTGATAATCACGTTGCGTCGCATAGCAGATAACAGTCAATAACACTCCTGCAACAATGCCTGCCAAGGCATACTTACGCTGAGAACGAATAAAAGAATATTCCAACTGATTACCTCGGGCCCATGAGAAACCTCCCAAGACCAAAGCAGGAATGTAAACAACAAAAACACCAATTACAGCCGGCAGTAAATTATCCAACAGTTCCAGCGCCTCCCCGGAATTAGTAGTTGTCAGATTCAGGAACATATCTACTGCAATGATAGAACGCCCGAACAGGTATAGCAATACCAGTTGGAATGCCGCAAAGAAAACAAACGGAAATAAGATCCAAATAGTCTTTCCAGGTTTACGCCCCAATGTCATAATCAACCAATAAACCGATACCGGCAGAATGACATTACAAATACGTGCCCAAAGTGTCATTTGCTGTTCTGTAAAAAACAATGCCACATTGGGAATGGCCAAGACAACGATGAACAGAACGAACAACCGTTGTGGCTCACAACACCACTGAATAAATTCTTTAAAATGCTTCATTTATATTAAAGATAAAACCAGACTGTCCATTTTTTCCAAATCCATAGTCCAGACGAACATTTACATTCTTTTTAAACTCCCAACGATAACCTATTCCATAATTAGGCAACACTCTGTCCATGCACAAAGCACTGAACTTATTGAATACAGTTCCGGCCCCTATCCAAACTACAACACCATTACGTTTCCATACATGCTGACGCAATTCCACCTGCCCCTCTATTTTATGCTTGTCACGATAGCGCCCTTCGTAATAACCACGCATGGAATACGAGTTTCCCAACAACGCCATCATGGCCCATGACGGATTACCGAAATTAAAAGTACCGCGTAATTCTCCTGCCAACAATCCTCCTTTCCATACAGGATGATAATAACTGGTACGCAAATCCGTAGTACTGAATGCATAATCGTTTCCTAAAAACTTAGGACGGAAACACTGGGTAATATTCAAATAATATCCCTTATGGGGATTGGTCAACACATCGCGCGAATCATATGCCAAAGAAAGGCCCACTCCATAATTAGCAGTAGTAAGATTCATCCCCTCCAGTAGTTCGGGGCGTTCCATATTCTTACCATGCACATAATCATAAGATGCCATAGGACCTATATATAAATTATCCGCTATCCGAAACAAAAAACTAGCTTTAATTTGTGCTTGCCAGCGATCTAAATCAGATTCATTGGCATCTACATTACCCATATCGTACCCTATTCCCCAAAACTTGGAAGGAAAGGAATAAAAATAAAGAGTATAATCCAGCCGGTATTTGTCCTGCGGAAAGATATGAGTTCCGCGTATCCCCAACATATAGAAGCCAACAGTGGAAACATCTCCAAATAAAGATACATTGGACGGGGGAAGAAGCATGTCACTTCTATCAGCACGATAAAGCCCCGCTGCCACCAGTCCAAGCCCCAGTTTGGTATCCGTACTGTAATGTGGTCCGCCAATAATACTAAAATCAAATTTCTTATGATTCTTATCTTTATTAGCATCATTAAAATAGTCCAGAAACTTTTTGAAAAAAGTCCTTTTCTGTACTGTGCTGTCTTTGTGTTGCGTTGTCGTATCTTCAGGCAAATAAAACAGCCCACCCTCTTGCGTGACTGCCAAAGTCGCATCTGCCATACATATAAAGATTACGATCAAAAATGATATTTTCTTCATTGTAACCTGTTATTTTTTCCACTGTTAAAACAAGCTTTACAGTAAACATAAACTGATAAAAACAAATAAAGCAGATTGGGATACAAAGATAGCCAAACCTGCTTTATTGTGACTTTTTTTATAATAAGAATCTGGTCTGAATTTACCTATTTCTGTCCTAAATACCTTATACCGGTCGCTTTTCTGTAATCAGCCAACGCAATCTTCTGCTCATAATAAGATTGGATAAGGTTTGTATATGCCTGTATCCATGTCAGCTGTGCAGAAAGCACATCCAAAATAGTCAACTTACCTTCAGTATAACTAAAAGTGTTCAAATCCAAATTCTCTTCTGCCAGTTTGCAGTTCTCCTCGGCAATACTTATCTGACGGGTATTCTCTGTCAGACTAGTCCACGCCTTCGCCACTTCTTTGCTTATTTGGTCTTGCTTATCTTGCAATGCATACTGCTTGCCCAATAAAATAGCCTTCTGTGCAGCCGTCGATTTAAAGCGGGCTCCCCAATGGAAAATCGGCAATTTAATAGAGGCATACACATTACTATTAAACATAGTTTCGCCCGAAATGTTCAACATCTGTGTTCCCCATGTCTCTTTAAAACCGATAGAAAGAGAAGGATTGTACTTGGCGGCAGCCAGACTTACCTGTCTTTTCTGATAATCCACATCCAACTGTGAGATAGCATAATCGGGACGCACATTCAAGGCTGTTTCCGCTCCAATAAAGGCAGGCATAGGCAATATGGTAGAAATAGAATCCGTCAAATCCATTTCAGCCAGCGGTTCCAATCCCATCAGCACATTCATATTCTGCAAGGCGACCTGATAAGACTGGTAGCTGCTGGAACGTTGCAATTCAGCCTCTTTCAAACGGGTCTGCATCTGAATGAGATCCGTCTTGCTGATATAGCCATCATCGTACTTGTCTTGCAGCACTTTGGTCAACTGCTCAATAATCTGCACATACTGGCACATCGTTTCATACATTTCTTTTTGTGCGGCTGTTCCCCAATAACTGGCTTCAGCAGCATAGATAATATTATCCGTTGTCAAATCCACCGACTTATCCGCCATCTGGGTTTGTATTTGGGAAGCCTTGTAATTGTGATAGATGCTTCCACCGGCATAAATAGGTTGTGATACCCCTACTTCGGCACTGTATGAATCGTGCTCCATAGGAACAGCCATTCCGCCAAGATCCATCTCGTATTTGTTAATACGATACTGATAGCTTCCCGTTGCATCAACAGCCGGGAAGAAAGCGGTTTTTGCCGCTTTCATAGCTTTCTGCATAGCTGTACGTTGTGCCACACTCTGTTTTAAGGTTTGGCTATAATCCAGTACCTTTTGTTCAAAGGTAGAATAATCCACGACAGTCTGAGCCGAAAGTGTACCGGTCATACAAGCCACACCTATAATATAGATCATCTTAGTTTTCATTATCTGTCTGCTCTGATTTTAAAGAAAATACAATAAGTTACCGGAAGAACAAAAATGGTCAGTACCGTCGATACGAACAAACCACCCATAATGGTAGCCGCCATACCTGCAAACATGGCATCGCCCAACAATGGAAGCATACCCAGAATAGTAGTTCCGGAAGCCATGGTCACCGGAACGATACGCGTCTTGGTAGCCTCGACCACGGCAGGCACAGCACCCTTTCCATCCTTCAACTGAAGTCCGATTTCATCGACCAGCACAATGGCGTTCTTGATATTCATACCAATCAATCCCAACAGACCGAGGATGGCAAAGAAGTCCAATGACTTGCCAAACAAGAGCAATCCCCATACCACACCGATAAACACCAGCGGCAACATAAGCATAATCAATACCGGCTTGCGGTAGTTGCTGGGGAAAAGAAACAGCAGAACCACATAAATCAACAGGAAAGTCAGCGGAATATTCTTCGCCAATGCAGCATTACTTACATCCTGTGTTTCCTGCTCACCGAAATATTTCATTTTATACCCTTCGGGCAACTGCATCTGCTCTTGTACGGCAGTAAGCACCTGTTTAAACGCAGCCATCGTATTGGCTCCACGTTTAGGTTCACATTGCATCATCATACAACGCTCGCGGTTAAAGCGACGGACTACATTATAATCATAACCCAAAGCGAAATTATCGATTACCTGTTCCACTTTCACGGAATTTCCTTTCGTACTGAATACAGGCACACTTTTCACATCATTCAAGTTCATTTTTTCCACATCCTCATCTTTCAGCAGGATAGGCAAGGAAACATCCCCCTCACGATATTCTCCCAAAGGCAAACCATTGGTAGCCGTACGGAATGAGTTGGCAACCTGCTGACGGGTAATCCCCAAGCGTAAACCTTTCTGTTGAGAGAACATCGGTTTCCACACAGGCACCTTATCTCCCCAATTAGAACGGATATCCGTCACCATATCACACTGGCGGGCTATTTTCTTCGCCCTTTCAACCAATGCGGTCAATGTATCGGGATTCTCACCGATAAAACCGATCTCAATAGCAGCTTCAGGCACCGGAGACAAAGCAAAAAGTGCCGAACGGGTAATGATATTGGGAAAGTTCTGGGTCATGTGCTCATAAAACTGCTGTTCTACTTCGGCTGCATCTTCGGGGTCTTTAGTTTCCACCATCACATTGGCATAGTTAGACTTCGGTCCAAAAGAAGAACTTGCCAAATAGTAACGCAACGGAGTACCACCCAATGTCACCGAATATGATTTAACTTTCTCATGATTCTTCAAGTAATCCTCCACCTTCATCACATCCTGATCTACCGCATGAATACTAAATCCCTCAGGGAATACCAGATCAGCACGGAAATAAGGCTTATTCATTCTGTCTCTTAT
>OJPL01000425.1_pt1 | contig 15904 bp, 12 predicted proteins | sample 1598501 | NCBI WGS metagenome assembly OJPL01 (sample SAMN03922486, study PRJEB24848) | human gut metagenome | isolation source: stool sample | host: Homo sapiens | place: Germany | collected 2011-05 | reverse complement strand
GCGGTAGAATGAGAAAAGCTCTCCGACTTGTCCGTAGAAGTAATCAAGGGTCATGCGACAGTACTGTGAAACGGTGGCGGTACGATGTTGACATTGTAGGAAGCCTCCTCGCAATAGATTTGTGGAAAATAAAAAGCGCAATTCCGATTTTGAAAATCAAAATTGCGCTTTTTAGCTTAATAAATAAGAAGAATTTAACCTGTTTGGTGTCGAAAGGGGGATAAAACATCTTGACAACACCTAGAAACAGGATGTAAACTATACATCGTCAATGAAACTCGTTTAAGCAACAGCGTTGCTTTTGGGTGAGAATGTGTCTTTCTCGAAATAAAGCGTTCTAACGCCAAATATCGTCCATCCTCGCACCTTTGCGTGGGGGTGCGTGAGTGCGTGGTTCGGGAGAGCGCTTGCATGGCATGCAAGAGGTCACCGGTTCGATCCCGGTATTCTCCACCAAAAAGCACTGTACTTCGTAGGAAGTATGGTGCTTTTCTTTTTGCTGAAGCCGATTTTTGGGGGCTGCATTGCTTCGCCTGCACCGTTTTCAGGCTTTTGCAGGCGGTTCCTATACAACCCCCCAACTTTTGACTTTACACCATTTTCAAAAAGGAATGTTTGCCGCCCGTTTTTTCAGCAGGCTGTCGCGTCATCCCCTTCAATAGACGCAGCAAAAGGCGGTGGTCTCCCACAATAAGGGAAGCCGCCGCCTTTGTTGATTATCGGATGAGCCAGCTGTAATCCTGTCTGCAATCTACCACATAATCTGCATAAACCGTATTATCTACGATCTGGAAAATGAGCATATAGCGTTTTTCAAACAAGATGAATCGGTAAGCATTTTTAGGAATGTATTCGCCTCTGAGCCACGGGCAGCGCTGCGGCATCTGCACCAAAGACTTTGCAGCCTTTTCAAATTCGACTGTAAGCCGCTCTGCTGCTGCAGGGCTGACCTGTGCCAGAAATGCGGCGTGGGACACCAGCACCTGAGCAGCCCGTGCTGACACGATCACGCGGTATTTATTTTGTTGCTCCATGTCCGGCGGCCTCCTTGATCGCGCTGCGCATCATGGAAGTGACCTCATCAACCGAATAGCCCTCGCTTCCACGCATCCGGTCCTCTTCCACGGAAAGCAGCTCTTCACGGAGCTTCAGCATTTTTTCCCGGCGGTTGTAGGTTTCGATGTCCATGACGACTAAATCACCCTCGCCGTTCTTGGTGAGAAAAATCGGCTCAGCGGTTTCTCTGCATAAATCAGCGATCTCATTGTAGTTCTGACGAATCGCTGCGGATGGACGGATATTCATAAAAGCACCTCCTGCTCCTGTGTGACCCGTGATAGTAAAATTCTGATTATATTATACCCATATTGTGCAACAAAGTCAATGTGGACGGTTATCACTTGATTCTCCGTTTGCCGACTTTAATCCGAATATTCATTTGTGGTTTTCCACAATTTCAGCTTACAAAAAAATGAGATAGGCGACCCCTTCCGGGGAAGTCTATCTCATCTTTCGTAGGAGGCTGTTGCAGCAGCCTCGCTCTTTCCCAATACTCTATACACAAAATCAGGCAGTCACACGGCGGGGCATAGCTGCGGGCACTGGCTCCACAAGGGCCGGATGCATTCCCTCTCGATAATCCAGATCGCCCTGATCCAGACCGCGCAGCAAAACCTCTGCGGTGGCAATGTTGGTGGCAATGGGTACGCCGTGCATGTCGCACAGGCGGAGCAGATTCTGTTCCGTGATGCTGGAAGCGTCTGCCTTCAGCGGGTCGCGGAAGAACAGCACCAGATCCACCTCATCACAGGCAACGCGGGAAGTGATCTGCTGCACACCGCCCAGTTTTCCGGAGAGGTAGCAATGTACCGGCAGACCGGTGGTCTGTGCCAGCATCCGTCCGGTGGTACCGGTGGCAATGACTGTGTTTTTGGACAAAATGGCACTATAAGCAGTACAGAACTGCAGTGCAAGCTCTTTGCGGGAATCATGTGCAAGAATGGCGATCGTCATATTGCTCTCTCCTTTGTTCCAAGTATAGTGTTGTGTGTGACGAGCAACTTTCTCGTTGGAAAGTGAAATGAAGTGAAATCGTTATCAAATCTTCCAATATAGTTTTACCGCATCGAAATAGGGGTTGTCAAGGGGATTCTTGTACTTTTTACAAAACAAAATGGAGAAAGTAAGACTATATCTTTGTGAGAAGTGCATGAAACTGGGATACATTCATCCATATCAGGGAACGATTTAAACGGGCCTGATGAAAACAAAATTCAAAAATTGTATTTTAAGCAAAAACAGTCTGCCTGTGTGAAACAAAAATACAAGCTGACACAATTTGCACCAGCCTGTATTTGAAAAAGCTTTTCAGATCCTTTTGCTAAATGATGAATTGAATGGAGAAATCGCTCACTCCCGATCTTCACACGCGGAAGGTGGGTTCAGCGGGTCTGTCCATCGCCGCGGATGATATATTTGTAGCTGCACAGCTCGGCCAGTCCCATGGGGCCGCGGGCGTGGAGCTTCTGGGTGGAAATGCCCATTTCGCACCCAAGGCCAAACTCGCCGCCATCCGTAAAGCGGGTGGAGCAGTTCACATACACAGCGGCGCTGTCCACAGCAGCGGTAAACAGATCCGCGTGGGCCTGTGTCCGGGTCAGGATGGCCTCGCTGTGGCCGGTGGAATGCCGGGCGATATGATCGATGGCTTCCTCCACGCTGTCCACCACTTTGACGGCAAGGATATAATCCAGAAACTCGGTGTCAAAGTCTTTTTCGCCGGCAGGCGTGCCAGCGATTATGGCGGCGGCGCGCTTGTCAAGACGAAGCTCTACCGGATGCAGACCCTTTGCAATGCGGTCCGGGCCAAGCCGCTGGGCCAGACGGGGAAGAAACTCCCCGGCAATGGCAGAGTGCACAAGGCACACCTCCTCGGCGTTGCAGACGCTGGGGCGGCTGGCTTTTGCGTTCTCGATGATGTCCAGTGCTTTGGAAAGGTCGGCAGTGTCGTCTACATAGATATGGCAGATGCCGGTGCCGGTCTGGATACAGGGCACCTTGGCGTTCTCCACGCAGGCACGGATGAGCCCTGCACCGCCGCGAGGGATCAGCAGATCCACATAGCCTACGGCGGTCATCAGAGCGTTGGCAGAGGCATGGGTGGTGTCCTCGATCAGGCAGACCGAAGTCTCGGGCAGACCGGCCTTTTTCAGGCCCTGCCGCAGAACGGTGACGATGGCGTTGGCACTGCGCCAGGCCTCCTTGCCGCAGCGCAGGATGCAGGCGTTGCCGCTTTTGATGGCAAGGGCGGCGGCATCGCTGGTCACGTTGGGACGGCTCTCGTAGATGATGGCGATCACGCCCATCGGTACGGCGGTCTTTTCGATCACAAGGCCGTTGGGGCGCTCTACCCGGTTCAGCACCCGGCCCACCGGGTCGGGCAGAGCGGCAACCTCGCGGATGCCCTGCGCCATGGCTTCGATGCGCGGAACGGTCAGGGCCAGACGATCCAGCATCACATCGCTGATGTGCCCTTTGGCAGCAGCCATGTCCTCGGCGTTGGCGGCAAGGATGGCAGACTGGTTCTGCGCATCGCATAAAGCGTCCGCCATGCCCAGCAGGGCAGTGCTGCGGACAGCGTTATCGGCCAGTGCAAGGGCGCTTTTGGCGCTGCGGGCCGCTTCCAGAATTTGCTGTGTCGTCATAGGTTCAGTCCTCCTTGTGGCCGGTAAAGCGGGTACCTGCGGGCTTGCCCGCGGCAATGTCATACAAAAGTTCCGGGTGTGCACCGTTCGCAATGACCATGTCGGCACCGCTGCCGGTCACCATGCGGGCGGCGCGCAGTTTGGTGGCCATGCCGCCGGTGCCAAGGGCGGAGCCCGCGCCATCGGCCAGTGCCATCACTGCAGGAGTAATCTCCCGCACCAAAGGGATGAGCTTTGCATCCGGGTGGGTGTGGGGATTGGCCGTGTACAGGCCGTCGATGTCGCTCAGCAGCACCAGCAGGTCGGCCTGTGCACAGCAGGCCACGATGGCCGCCAGTGTGTCGTTGTCGCCGATGGAGGTGATCTCATCGGTGGCAACGGTGTCGTTTTCGTTGATGATGGGCAGTGCACCCAGCTCCAGAAGGCGGGACAGGGTGTTCTGGAAGTTCACCCGGCGCTCAGTGTGCTCCACGTCCACGCCGGTGAGCAGGATCTGCGCCACAGTGTGATTATAGGCATTGAACAGACGATCGTAGGTGTACATCAACTCACACTGTCCCACAGCGGCACAGGCCTGTTTGGTGGAGGTATCCTTTGGGCGGGTCGGCAGAGAAAGCTTGCCTACGCCCATGCCGATGGCGCCGGAGGACACCAGAATGACCTCATGGCCTTCGTTTTTCAGGTCGCTCAAAACCTCGACCAGCTTTTCGGTGTGGCGGATGTTCAGCCGTCCGGTGGCGTATGCCAGAGTAGAAGTGCCTACTTTCACAACGATGCGCATGATTCCATTAACCCTTTCCCATTTCCTTAGTCTTATTGTACGAGGCGATGACGGCATCCATCACCGCACCGCGCAGGCCGCGCTCTTCCAGCACGCGCACGCCCTGAATGGTGCTGCCGCCGGGGCTGCATACGGCATCCTTGAGTTCGCCGGGATGCTTTCCGCTTTCCAGAACCAGCTTTGCGCTGCCCAGAACCATCTGTGCGGCATATTCCTGCGCTTTGGTGCGGGGCAGGCCGCAGGCCACACCGCCATCGGCCAGAGCCTCAATAAACTGGTACACCCATGCCGGGCCGCAGCCGGAAACGCAGCTGGCAGCATCGATCAGACTTTCTGGCACGGCGTCCAGACGGCCTGCGGGAGCCATGATCCTGAGGAACGCTTCCTCTTCCTCTGCGGTAACGTTGGAAGAGCAATACTGGATCATGCCTTCGCCCACCGATGCCGGGGTATTGGGCATGATGCGGATCACAGGAAAGTCCTCACCGGCCAGCTCCTGAATGCGGGTGATCGAAAGGCCTGCTGCCATGCTGCACAGCACAAAACGCTTGGGGCGCTCGTCCAGTGTGAATCTGAGCGGCTCCAGCAGTGCTTCCATCATCTGGGGCTTCACGGCCAGAAAGATCAGGTCGCAGTCACCGGCCACCTCAGCATTGGTGGCCGTTTTGCAGCCCAGTTCCTTGGCCAGTGCCTGCGCCTTGGCCGCAGTGCGGTTTGCCAGAAAAACCTTCTTAGGGTCAACAGCTTTGCAAACGGCACGGGCGATGGCTCCGCCCATGTTGCCGCAGCCCAGAAAACCAATGGTATCCATCATAGTTTGTACCCTCCCTCAAAACAGCATTTAATTCACAGCCGTCTGCTCCCATTCTAAGCGCAGAGGGATATAAAATCAAGGGCCTTTTCCGCTTTTTTGCCGGAAGAAACCGCTTTTGCAGGCATTGCACACCGCCGGAAGGGTCTTTTGGAGGCAGAGAAATGGCTTTTGAAGCGAGAAACTGCCGGAGTGAAACACAGGAAGTCGTTCTTTGTTTACAAAATGGACAGAATCAATGCTTGCAATCGGGACGGCTTTTGCGGTATTATAATGTACAAAGCTGCCAATCGCCGTACGCAGCGGGAAAAATTTCTACGGTCGGGAAAGGAAGGTTTTTGTGTCACAAACAACGAAGCGGGCACTGGAAGCATCGCTGAAAAAGCTGCTGCTGGAAAAGCCCCTCAATAAGATCACGATCAACGATATCACCGAGGACTGCGGTGTGAACCGCATGACTTTCTACTACCACTTCAAGGATATTTACGATCTGGTGGACTGGATCCTGACGGAAGATGCAACCAAGGCGATGGAAGGCTGCCAGAGCTTTGATACATGGACCGAAGCGTTTCTGGACATCCTGCACCAGATCCGGGATAACAAAGCACTGGTGCTGAACGTATACCGTTCTGTGGGCCGTGAACAGGTGGAGCAGTATCTCTACAAGCTTCTGGACCCCATGCTGAAGGAATTTGCGGATCGCGAATGCCACGATATCACCGTGCAGGACGATGACAAGCAGTTTGTGGTGGATTTTTACAAATATGCGCTGGTGGGCGTGGGGCTGGAATGGATCCGCCGGGACATGAAAACGGATCCTGCGGTGATGGTAGAACGTACGGGACGGATGCTGCAGGGGGATCTGCGCCGCGCGTTATGCCGCCTTGCCAGCAATAAGATCCATCTGGAACAGGACGGCTGAACCGGAAGAACGACAAAATTTTATCATAATCTGCGCCGTGATGGGTTTTCTATCACGGCGCTTTTTCTGTTTATGGCGCATGTTTGTTAAAAATGGTATGATGGTGACAACAAAAGAAATTTCCGAAAATGTTGTTTGGAGGAAAAGGATAATGAATACTTCTGTTGGGAACCTGACTCATAAAATGCAGCGCGCTGCCGTTGGTAAAATGGCAGACGTGGTGCTTTCTCATGCCGATAAAGACCGTCAGAAAACCGTGGGACAGCTGGTGGATGTTGCAAAGCAGTTCTATGGCAGCTCGTTCAGCGACGAAGCCTACGAGCACGCCAGGCAGACCCTGACCGACCCCGGCAGCAAGTGGTCCAAGCTCATCAACTGCGTGCTGGATCAGACCAATCCCAACGTGGCCCGCACCACGGCACTGAATCTGGGCTATGAAGCCTTCTTCCGCGGCACTAAGACCATCCGCGAGAACCGCGTGAAGTACCAGTGCAACATTCCGTGGCTGATCCTGTTCGACCCCACCTCTGCCTGCAACATGCATTGCGTGGGCTGCTGGGCCGGCGAGTATGGCCACAAGAACAACCTCAGCTTTGAGGATATGGACAAGATCGTTACCGAGGGCAAGGAGCTGGGCGTATACCTGTACATGCTGACCGGCGGCGAGCCGCTGGTGCGCAAGGCCGATATCCTGAAGCTGGCGGAGAAGCACAACGATGTTGAATTTGCCATCTACACCAACTCCACCCTCATTGATGAGCCCTTCTGCAAAGAGGTGGTGCGTCTGGGTAACATTGCCTTCATGCTGTCCATCGAGGGTACCCCGGAGACCAACGATGCCCGCCGTGGTGAGGGGCACTATGCCGCTGTCATGAACGCGATGGATCTGCTGAAGAAGTACGGCATCATCTTCGGCACCTCCATCTGCTATACCCGTGATAACATCGAAGCTGTCACCAACGACGAGTTCATGCGCTTCCTGTGCGAGAAGGGTGCACACTTCGGCTTCTACTTCCACTACATGCCTGTGGGCAACGAGGCAGCACCGGAGCTGATGCCTACCCCGGAGCAGCGCAAATATATGATCGACCGCATCCGCTATCTGCGCTCGGAGGCCTGCGATATCCCGTTCTACCCCATGGACTTCCAGAATGATGGCGAGTTTGTGGGCGGCTGCATTGCCGGTGGCCGCAACTACTTCCACATCAACTCGGCCGGTGATGCAGAGCCCTGTGTGTTCATCCACTACTCCAATGCCAATATCCACGACCAGAGCATTCTGGAGATCCTGCACAGCCCGCTGTTCATGGCTTATCACAACGGCCAGCCCTTCAACAAGAACCATCTGCGTCCCTGCCCGATGCTGGAAAACCCCGAACTGCTGCAGAAGATGGTGCACGAGACCGGTGCCCACAGCACCGACCTGCAGTCCCCGGAGAGCGTGGAGCACCTGTGCGAGAAGTGCAAGAGCTACGCCGCCAACTGGCAGCCCACTGCGGACGAGATCTGGTCCCACACCAGGATCCGCGAAAGCCGCTACGAGAACTACAAGGATTGGAAGCCCTCGCAGCCCATTGAAAAGTAATCTTCGGCAAACATCATCATAAAAAGCAAAGGCCCTGCGTTCTTTCGAACGCAGGGCCTTTGTGATACAGGGCAGGGGAGATGCTTATTGCTTTTCGGCAGACGGTTCCGGGACAGGCGAAGCATCGTCCTCCGGGTCGCCGAAATTGTCGTGGTAGGTCTGAAGCATGTCGAGCTCTGCATTGCGCTTCAGACCGTGGATGACCAGCTTTTTGATGATGTCATAGATGACAGCAAACAGCGGTACACCCACGATCATGCCCACAAAGCCCCACAGACCGCCGAACAGCAGGATGGCGAACAGGACCCAGAAGCTGGAAAGACCGGTGGTGTTGCCCAGGATCTTGGGGCCGATCACATTGCCGTCCAGCTGCTGCAGGACCAGCACGAACAGCACGAACCACAGTGCCTTGATGGGGCTCTGGATGAGAATGAGCAGGGTAGCCGGAACCGCACCGATGAACGGACCAAAGAAGGGGATGACATTGGTCACACCGATGATGACCGACACCAGCAGTGCACTGGGGAATTTGAAGATCAGGCAGCCGATATAGCACAGCACGCCGATGATGGCGGAATCCATGATCTTGCCGTTGATGAAGCCGCCGAACATCTTATCGGCATACTTCACTTCTTCCTTGATGAGCTCTGCCCAGCGGGGCTTGAAGATGCTGTAGAGCACCAGCTTGCCTTGCTGCACAAAGCGCTTGCGGCTGGCCAGCATGTACACGGCCACGATGATGCCGATGACCAGATTCTTGGCTACCGTTACAACGTTCAGCACACCAATGGCGGCACCGCTGACGATGTTCTGCATGGAGGGCAGGAGCCGGGTCTTGATCAGATCATCGAAACTGGTGCTGATGGTGGCATAAGCAGAGTTGAGCATGTTCATGATCTGCTGGTTGTTCTCAATGAACTCCACATGATTTGCCCACTGCACGAACTTTGCAAGGTTGCGCTGTGCAGTGTAGTACAGGGTGGTCACGCTGGTGATGAGCTGCGGAATGATCATCATGCACAAAGCGTAGATGAGAAGCAGACCGAACAGGATGGTCAGTGTAATAGACAGCACATTGACCAGACCATGCATCTTTTCCGGAATGAAGCGGCGCAGAAAGCTCTCGATGGTGTTGCATACGGGCTTGAGCAGGTAGGCGATGACGGCACCGTAGATGAACGGCATCAGAATGCCGGTCAGGGCCGAGATCGCGTTGCCAAAACCGTCAAAGCGGTAGATCAGGAAGAAAAAGATGATGCTCAGGGAGATCGCTCCGAACCCGGCCAGCATCCCGTAAAGATAGGGCTTGATGTGCGGCTTTTTGTCCATCATGTGATAAACTCCATTCCTGCCGCAGGCAGCAGGAATACCCACGACACATGTTAGATTTTGTTGCTCCTGCGCCAGATATGCATCTTTTCGGCTTCCTTGATAAGGTCTTCGCGGAAGTCGGGATGTGCAACGTTGATCAGGGCCTCAGCCTTTTCCCAGGTAGTCAGGCCCTTCAGGTTCACGCAGCCGTACTCGGTGCACAGGTAGTGGATGTTGGCACGGGTATCGGTGACGATGCTGCCGTTTTCCAGAGTGGGACGGATGCGGCTCTCCAGCTGGCCGGTCTTCTTATTAAAGAAGGTAGAGGACAGGCAGATAAAGCTCTTGCCGCCCTTGGAAAGGTATGCGCCCAGAACGAAGTCCAGCTGACCGCCGGCACCGGAGATGTGCTTGAGGCCTGCAGTCTCGGCGTTCACCTGACCGAACAGGTCGATGTCCACAGCGTTGTTGATGGAAATAAAGTTATCCAGTGCGGAGATGCTGCGGATATCGTTGGTATAGTCCACGGGAGCGGACATGCACTCCGGATTATCGTTCAGGTAATCGTACATCTTCTGGGTGCCGGCACCAAAGGCGTAGACCTGACGGCCCTTGTCCAGCTGCTTGCGGGCACCGGTGATCTTGCCGGCCTTGGCAATGTCCACAAAGGCGTCCACATACATTTCGGTATGCACGCCCAGGTCCTTCAGGTCGCTCTGGGCGATCAGGCCGCCGATGGCGTTGGGCATACCGCCGATGCCCAGCTGCAGGCAGGCACCGTTGGGGATCTGCGGAACGATCAGGTTGGCGACCTTCAGATCCACTTCGGTAGCAGCACCGGGAGCGGCCATCTGGCCGATGGGAGGGTTCTCGCCTTCCACGATGCCAGTGACCTGAGAAATGTGGATGCAGTTCTCCATGCCGCCAAGGCAGCGGGGCATGTTCTTGTTGACTTCAACAACGATCTTCTTGGCTTTTTCGCATACAGCGCCCAGATGAGATGCACTGGGGCCGAAGTTGAAATAGCCGTGCTCGTCCATGGGGGTCACCTGGAACACGGCCACATCCAGCGGGTCCGGGCTCTCACGGTAGTAGCGGGGCAGCTCGGAATAACGGATGGGGGAGTAAAAGGAGAACCCCTGTGCAATGGCCTTGCGCTCAATGCCGCCCATGTGCCAGCTGTTCCAGGTCATGTGTGCGGCGGGGTCGTCGATCTGGAAGATCGCGGGCACCCACATCAGGATGCCGCCGCGGAAGTTGACACCCTCCAGCTCCGGCAGACGCTTTGCAAGCTCGGCATCCACCGCCACGGGGGTGTTCACTGCCCAGCCGTAGTCCACCCAGTCACCGCTTTTGACCAGTGCGGCAGCCTGAGCGGCGGTCATTTTTTTCTGAGCATACAGTTCCGTAAAATCCATTATAAACCATCCTCTCCTATAATAACATAAAGGAATTGTAAATTTATCATTTACACTTCCTGCACGGACAGATCTTTGCAGGTTATTTACCGTTTTTTGGTAGTTTGCACACAACTCTGACATAGCCGTGTGGTATCCTGACAGACAACAGGGAAAGCTGCCGGACAGTTCGGCAGACCTGCACAACTTAGTTATAACATTAACAATGTGCAGAATCAATAGTTTATCGTGAAAATTTTGGCTGACTGTCAATATTTACAAAATTTAGAGCAATTTCGGAGGATTGTTTGGTGTGGTGAAACCAAAAATCTTTGCAAAAGGACTTGATAAAATTTTGACGATGTGATTTACTTATAGCGTAGCAAGTTGCCGCGATGTGGCACAGCGTTGATTGTTTAAATTTTAACGATAAAACGTACAGCTTGCACAAAATCTTGCACCCAAGACTGGAAAGTGCTATCATGGCAGAACCAAAACGCGCTTTTCACAGCGCTCAAGGAGGACACCAGACGATGGCAACAGCAGTTTATCCCGGTTCGTTCGACCCGGTCACAAAAGGACACCTTGATATCATCAAGCGCGCAGCAAAGATCAACGATCATCTGATCGTGGCAGTGCTCAACAACAGCGCAAAGAATCCGCTCTTCACCGTGGAGGAGCGCGTAGAGCTGCTCAAGGAGTGCTGCAAAGGCATCCAGAACGTTTCGGTGGAGAGCTTCGACGGCCTGACCGTGGAGTTCGCCAAGAAGCGGCACGCATCGGTGATGGTACGGGGACTGCGGGCTGTGACGGACTTTGAAAACGAGATCCAGCTTGCGCAGACCAATCACGCACTGATGCCCGGCATTGAGACCATGTTCCTTGCCACCAGCATCAAGTGGAGCTACCTTTCTTCTACTATCGTGAAGGAGGCAGCGTATTACGGCAGCGACATCGGCAAGTTCGTTACCCCCAATGTGGAAAAGGCGGTCAACGAAAAGTATGCGCTGATCCGGCAGGGAAAAGACCCTGAAAAATAATTTGCAGAAATGCCCAAGGGCGTTTTGATAAAAAGGCAATCGAAAAGCAACACATACACAATTCAGGAGGCTATTCACATGAAAAAGATCGTTATCGCATCTGCATGCCGTACCGCTATTGGCAAGTTCGGCGGCACTCTGGCAAACGTTCCCGCAGTTGAGCTGGGCTCCATTGTCATCAAGGAAGCCCTGAACCGTGCAAACGTCGCACCTGAGCAGGTCGATCATGTTTACATGGGCTGTGTCATTCAGGCTGGTCTGGGCCAGAACGTTGCACGTCAGGCTGCTCTGAAGGCTGGTCTGCCCATCGAGACCCCGGCTGTCACCGTCAACGTGGTGTGTGGCTCCGGTCTGAACTGCGTCAATATGGCTGCTCAGATGATCGAGGCAGGCGATGCTGATATCGTGGTCGCAGGCGGCATGGAGAACATGGACATGGCTCCCTTCGCACTGCAGAAGGCTCGTTACGGCTACCGCATGGGCGCTCCTATGGGCAAGAGCGAGATCGTGGATACCATGGTCAACGATGCTCTGTGGGATGCCTGCGGCTTCAACAAGCACATGGGCATGACCGCTGAGAATGTCTGCACCAACGAGACCTATCAGAAGAAGTACGGCTACAGCCCCATCACCCGTGAGCAGCTGGATGAGTTCTCCTACAACAGCCAGGTCAAGGCTGACAAGGCCATCAAGGACGGCGCCTTCAAGGACGAGATCGTTCCTGTTGTCATCAAGGGCAAGAAGGGCGACACCGTGTTCGATACCGATGAAGGCCCCCGTCTGAGCGCTCCTGAAGTGCTGGCAAAGCTGAAGCCCGCTTTCACCAAGGACGGCATTGTGACCGCCGGCAACTCTTCCGCCATCAATGACGGCGCTGCTGCTCTGGTCATCATGAGCGAGGAGAAGGCAAAGGAGCTGGGCGTGAAGCCTCTGGCTACTTGGGTGGCTGGTGCTCTGGCAGGCGTTGAGCCCGAAGTCATGGGTCTGGGCCCCATCGCTGCTACCAAGAAGGTCATGGCAAAGACCGGCCTGACTGTTGCTGACATGGATCTGATCGAGGCCAACGAGGCATTTGCTGCTCAGTCTGTGGCTGTCAGCCAGGCTCTGAACTTTGATATGAGCAAGGTGAACGTCAACGGCGGCGCAATTGCTCTGGGCCACCCGGTCGGCGCTTCCGGCGCTCGTATCCTGGTCACCCTGCTGTATGCTATGAAGCATCGCGGCGCACACAAGGGCCTGGCTACCCTGTGCATCGGCGGCGGCATGGGCTGCGCTACCATCGTTGAGATGGACTAAGCTCCATTACTGGAGAGCCTGACTGAATGACAGACCCGGGCAGGGGAGGAACCGGAGAGCCTGCTCTGGCCCGGGGGCTGTTTATGATAACTGATAAGATTTGAATAGGAGGTTTTCACAATGGCATTTGTAAAAACCGAGGTGCAGGGCGCAGTTGAGATCATCACCATCGACCGTCCCAAGGCACTGAATGCCCTGAACCCCGAAGTTCTGGCAGACCTGAAGGCTGCATTTGAGGCTGTGGATCAGGAGACTGTCCGCTGCATCGTTCTGACCGGCGAAGGCGACAAGAGCTTCGTGGCAGGCGCTGATATCGGTTCCATGAGCACCATGACCAAGGCAGAGGGCGAGGCCTTCGGCAAGCTGGGCAATGATGTGTTCCTGATGATCGAGAGCTTCCCCATCCCCGTCATTGCAGCCGTGAACGGCTTTGCACTGGGCGGCGGCAACGAGCTGGCAATGAGCTGCGACATCCGCATCTGCTCTGACAACGCTGTGTTTGGTCAGCCTGAAGTTGGTCTGGGCATCACCCCGGGCTTCGGCGGCACCCAGCGTCTGGCACGTCTGGTCGGCATGGGCATGGCAAAGCAGCTGGTCTACTCTGCTCTGAACATCAAGGCAGACGAGGCTCTGCGCATTGGTCTGGTGAACGCTGTGTATCCGCAGGCTGAGCTGATGGAGAACGTGCTGAAGCTGGCCGGCAAGATCGCAAAGAACGCACCCATCGCTGTACGCAACTGCAAGAAGGCAATCAACGGCGGCATCAGCCTGCCCATCGAGAAGGCTGTTGAGGTCGAGGAAAAGCTGTTCGGCGACTGCTTCGAGACCCACGATCAGGTGGAGGGCATGAGCTGCTTCCTGTCCCGTGAGAAGCCGAAGCCCAAGGCAGTGTTCACCAACAACTAATCCATTACTACATAATTTTTGATATTAAAGGAGAGGTTTCCTATGAAGATCGGTGTTATCGGCGCTGGCACCATGGGCCAGGGCATCGCAAAGGCATTTGCACAGGTTGAGGGCAACACTGTTGCTCTGTGCGACATCAAGCAGGAGTGGGCCGAGAATGGTCTGGCAAAGATCAAGAAGGGCTACGAGAAGCTGGTTGCTAAGGGAAAGATGACGCAGGAAAAGGCAGACGCTATCGTTGCTGCCATCACCCCGGGCCTGAAGGAAGACCTGTGCGCTGACTGCGATCTGGTCGTTGAGGCTGCTTTTGAGGATATGAAGGTCAAGCAGACCACCTTCGGCGAGCTGGATAAGATCTGCAAGCCTGAGTGCATCTTCGCTTCCAACACTTCTTCTCTGTCCATCACCGAAATCGGCAAGGGCGTTAGCCGTCCGCTGGTTGGCATGCACTTCTTCAACCCCGCAGACCGCATGAAGCTGATCGAGGTCATCGCGGGCTGCAACACTCCCGCTGAGACCGTTGAGAAGATCAAGGAGATCTCTGTTGCCATCGGCAAGCAGCCGGTTCAGGTCAACGAGGCTGCAGGCTTCGTCGTCAACCGCATCCTGATCCCCATGATCAACGAAGCAGCCTTCATCAAGATGGAAGGCGTTTCCGATATCGCCGGCATTGACACTGCCATGAAGCTGGGTGCCAACCACCCCATGGGACCCCTGGAGCTGGGCGACTTCATCGGCCTGGATATCTGCCTGGCTATCATGGACGTGCTGTACAAGGAGACCGGCGACAGCAAGTACCGTGCATGCCCGCTGATCCGTAAGATGGTCCGCGGCGGCAACCTGGGCTGCAAGAGCGGCAAGGGCTTCTACGTTTACAACGCAGACCGCACCAAGACCCCTGTTGACCAGCTGTAAATTCTGATAAACGTTTCTCCCGACTATGGAAACACGGCCGGGAGGAATTTGTTTGCACCGGGCAATTCCGGTAAATGAAAAAGACCCGTTAGGAGGATATAGCGATGGATTTTACTCTGTCCAAGCAGCAGCAGATGGTACAGAAAATGTACCGCGAGTTTGCTGAGAACGAAGTCAAGCCCCTGGCAAAGAAGGTTGATGCGGAAGAGTACTTCCCCAAAGAGACCGTCGAAAAGATGGGCAAGCTCGGCATGATGGGCATTTATTTCCCGACTGAGGTCGGCGGTGCAGGCGGCGATGTGCTGTCCTACGTCATGGCAGTGGAAGAGCTGAGCAAGGTCTGCGGCACCACCGGTGTCATCGTCTCTGCTCACACCAGCCTGTGTGCTGCTCCTATTTATGAAAATGGTACTCCCGAGCAGAAGGCAAAGTATCTGCCCAAGCTGTGCAGCGGTGAGTGGCTGGGTGCTTTCGGCCTGACTGAGCCGGGTGCCGGCACCGATGCACAGGGTCAGCAGACCTTTGCAAAGCAGGACCCCGAGACCGGTGATTGGATCCTGAACGGTTCCAAGATCTTCATCACCAACGCCGGCTACGCAAACGTCTTTATCGTTATTGCTGTCACCGATATCGTGCCCGACAAGAAGGGCCGTCCCACCAAGCAGTGCTCCGCCTTTATCGTGGAGCGTACCGACCCGGGCTTCTCCGTCGGTAAGGCTGAGGACAAGATGGGCATCCGCGGTTCTTCCACCTGCGAGCTGATTTTCGAGGACTGCCGCATCCCTGCTGACCGTATGCTGGGTGTGCGTGGCCGCGGCTTCCAGCTGGCTATGGCTACTCTGGACGGTGGCCGTATCGGCATTGCTTCTCAGGCTCTGGGCATCGCCGAGGGCGCTCTGGAAGAGACCGTTGCTTACGTCAAGGAGCGCAAGCAGTTCGGTCGCAGCATTTCCGCATTCCAGAACACCCAGTTCGAGCTGGCTGAGATGAAGGCACGCGTTGAGGCTGCAAAGTATCTGGTCTACGCTGCTGCTCTGAAGAAGCAGGAAGCAATGGATGGCAAGAAGGTCCGTTACAGCGTTGAGGCTGCTCAGGCAAAGCTGATCGCAGCCCGCACCGCAAGCGATGTGACCCGCCGCTGCCTGCAGCTGTTCGGCGGTTACGGCTACACCCGTGACTATCCCATCGAGCGCATGATGCGTGATGCCAAGATCACTGAGATCTACGAGGGCACCA
>OJPL01000415.1_pt1 | contig 16253 bp, 8 predicted proteins | sample 1598501 | NCBI WGS metagenome assembly OJPL01 (sample SAMN03922486, study PRJEB24848) | human gut metagenome | isolation source: stool sample | host: Homo sapiens | place: Germany | collected 2011-05 | reverse complement strand
AGGCCCTCGCGGCCTAGTCGCTATTTAGGGCGTCCAAGATTTGGGACGCAGTTCAGTTGGGGAAACGGGCCCTTTTTGTCTTTGGGTTTGTGGATTGGCGAAGGTAGTATGTTCTGGCAGCTATTTTGAGTTCTTGATGCGGCGTGTGGCTGCGGTGGTTATTCCGAGGCCTGCGGCGGCGATTCCTGCGAGTGCGATTGCGCTCGGCGCTGCGTCGCCCGTGTTCGCGAGCTTGTCGGCGGTCGTATCTGCTTGCTTGCTGTTGCTCGAGTTCGCCTGCTTGGTGGAGCTTGGTAGGGCGTCTTTGCCGGTTGCAGGTGAGGCAACGGGCGGTGTCGCCTCGGCGGGTTGCGTTGAGCCGGAGGGAGGCACTGTCTCGGCGGGTTTCGTTATCTCGGGCGAGGTGGCCTTGTCTGCCGCGGCCTTTGCCTCTTCGTATGCCTTGCAGGCGTCGTCATAGGCCGCTTGTGCCTTTTCCAAATCGCTAAGGAGCGCATTTCGCTTGGCTATGTCCTCGTCGATGTGGGCTTTAGCTTCCTCTGCCTCACTTTCGAAATACTGAACCTGTTTTTCCTGGCTTTCGAGCCGGCGTTGGTAGCGGTGAAGATCATCTTCGCAAGATTCTTCTCGCCTTTTTGCCGACATGATCTCACTGCGCAACTGCTTTATTTGCTCCTTAATAGCTGTGCTGGGCTCCTCGTCGCCGAGTGCTTCAAGTGCCTTATCTAATTCTGCCTGAAGGCCGCTTGTCCGGTTGTGGGCCTCATCGTATTTGGCTTGGGCTGCATCGACGTGCGCTTGCATGGTGGGAAGGGGTTCCCTAAATTTAGCGGCTTCCGCCAACATCATGTCGTGGAGCTCTTGAAAACTGGCAATGTCATCATCGATTTCCGCAAGTTTCTCGGGACTTGCGGCGTCTTTTGCGGCTTCGAGGTTTTTGAGCGCTTCCTGCATGGCTGCATACGCTCTTTCTTTTGCGGCGGCCGCATCTTCCGTCTGCAAGGCAACTGCACCGGTGGGGGAGCTGGTTTCTGCCGCGATCGCCGCTACGGGGGCGATTCCCGCGACAAGTGCCGCGGAAAGGGCGATGCCCACAGTTGCTCGTCTTGCTCCTCTTGCGAGAATGTCGTTCATCTCGGCACCTCATTTCAAGGGTCGGCGACTAACTTGGTAGCACTAATGTAAGTATATCAGGCGGTTTGCCCGCCATTGATCGGGCGTGCGCGTATACCCCTTGATTAACAGCCATTAAATCTATCCCTTAAGGAACGCGGCTTGCTGGTGGTGTCTAGGCATTGATGGCTACGCGGTTCAAGAGTCGGCGGTGCTGTTGCTTGAATTTTTGCAGTTAAAGAGGCCCGTTTCCCTAGGTGGGGAAACAGGCCTCTTTTTGTCTCTGGGCTTGTGGATTGGCGAAGACAATAGCCGCTGGCAGCTATTTTGGGTTCCTGATGCGGCGTGTGGCTGTGGCGGTTATTCCGAGTCCTGCGGCGGCGATTCCTGCGAGTGCGATTGCGCTCGGCGCTGTGTCGCCCGTGTTCGCGAGCTTGCCGGCGGTCGTATCTGCTTGCTTGCCGCTACTCGAGTTCGCCTGCTTGGTGGAGCTTGGTAGGGCGTCTTTGCCGGTTGCAGGCGAGGCAACGGGCAGTGTCGCCTCGGCGGGTTGCGCTGAGCCGGAGGGAGGCACTGTCTCGGCGGGTTTCGTTATCTCGGGCGAGGTGGCCTTGTCTGCCGCAGCCTTTGCCTCTTCGTATGCTTTGCAGGCGTCGTCATAGGCCGTTTGCGCTTTTTTCAAATTGTCGAGGAGCGCATCTCGCTTGGCTGTCTCTTCGTCGATATCGGTTTGACATTTTTCCGCATTGGCTTCGAACTTCGCGACGACACTTTCCTGGCTCTCGAGTCTGGTTCGGTATGTGTTAAGTACCGCTTGGCAAGAATATTCTTGACGTTCCGCTGTTGCTATCTCGTAGCGTAACTGATTAATAGTTTCTGCAGGCGCCCCGTCGTTGCACGCCTTGTCTAATTCTGTCTGAAGGTTACTTACCTGGTTGTGGGCCGCGTCGTATCTGGCTTGGGCTTCTTTGACCTGCGCTTGTAGGTAAAGAAGAGGTCCCCTTGAGTCGTCGGCTTCCTTCAGCATCCTGTCGCGGAGCGATTGCAAATCGGTAATCACATGCTCGATAGTCTCTAATATCTCAGGACCTGCGGCGTCTTTTGCGGCCTCGAGGTTTTTGAGCGCTTCCTGCATGGCTGCATACGCTCTTTCTTTTGCGGCGGCCGCATCTTCCGTCTGCAAGGCAACTGCACCGGTGGGGGAGCTGGTTTCTGCCGCGATCGCCGCTACGGGGGCGATTCCCGCGACAAGTGCCGCGGAAAGGGCGATGCCCACAGTTGCTCGTCTTGCTCCTCTTGCGAGAATGTCGTTCATCTCGGCACCTCATTTCAAGGGTCGGCGACTAACTTGGTAGCACTAATGTAAGTATATCAGGCGGTTTGCCCGCCATTGATCGGGCGTGTGCGTATACCCCTCTGAAAACTGAATCCCGCTAGAAATGACGAGTTGTTTACGCTTCTTTTGGGGTGGCGGTACTATCATGGTTCGAATTGAATGTGGATGATGATAGGGAGCGCCTATACATGATTGAGCTGCTCAGGCGTTTTGGTGGCAAGTTTCGCCGCTATATGGTGATTGGCCCTGCGTGCAAGCTGATCGAAGTGATCTTTGACCTGCTGACGCCGCTGGTGATTGCCCAGATGATCGATAAGGGCATCGGCGCACGCGATGTGAACGCTGTCGTCCACTACGGCATGGTGCTCGCCGCCATGGCCGTGATCGGCATCTCGTTTACGCTCGTCTGCCAAAAGATGGCGGCGCTGACCTCGCAGGGCATGGGCACCGACATTCGCGGCGCGCTCTACGAGCACATCAACAAACTGAGCTACGCCGAGCTCGACCGCTTTGGTACGCCGTCGCTCATCACGCGCATCACCAACGACGTCAACCAGGTGCAGCTCGCCGTGGCGCTGGGCGTGCGCATGCTCATCCGCTGGCCTTTCCTGGCGGTGGGCTCCATGTGCGCGGCCCTTGCCATCGACCTTAAGCTCGGCATCATCTTTTTGATCTGCACGCCCGCCATTGGCCTGGTGTTCTGGGTTGTCATGGCGCGCTGCATTCCGTACTACAAGCAGCTGCAGGCAAAGCTCGACCGCATCGCGCTTATCTGCCGCGAGGGCCTTTCGGGCGCCCGCGTGGTTCGCGCCTTCGTGCGCGAAGATCACGAGCGCGAGCGCTTTGCGCAGGCCGCCGACGACCAGGCCAATACTGCCATCGCGGTGGGCAAGCTCTCGTCGATTCTCAACCCCGTCACGTTTTTGGTGATGAACCTGGGCGTGTGCGCCATCCTGTGGGTGGGCGGCATCCAGGTCAGCGTGGGCGAGCTTACGCAGGGCCAGGTCATGGCGTTTGTGAACTACATGACGCAGACCCTGACCTCCATCGTGTACGTCGCCAACCTGGTCGTGGTCTTTACCAAGGCGAGCGCCAGCGCGTCGCGTATCAACGAGGTGCTCAATTGCGTGCCGGGCATCACCGACGAGGGCAACCAGCCGGTCGCGCTGCCCAAGCCGGGCAATGTCGCTCCAGTTCCCGCGCTGAGCTTGAGCCATGCGAGCTTCTCGTTTGGCGCTGGCGCGGCCAATGCTGTCAACGATGTGACCCTGGAACTCCCACTGGGCAAAACACTCGGCATTATCGGCGGCACGGGCAGCGGTAAGTCCACGCTCGTTTCGCTTATCCCGCGCCTGTACGATGCAGGCGCCGGCAGCGTGTGCGTGATGGGCGCCGACGTGCGCGCTTGGCCGCTCGACCAGCTGCGCCATGTGGTTGCGACTGTTCCGCAGCGTGCGTCGCTGGTGAGCGGCACTATCCGCAGCAACCTGACCTGGCGCGATGAAGCTGCGACCGACGAGGAGCTCTGGGCGGCACTCGACATGGCGCAGGCCAGCGAGTTCGTGCGCAACAAGCCGCAGGGCTTAGACGCCCCGGTCGAGGCGGGCGGCAAGAACTTTAGCGGTGGCCAGCGTCAGCGCCTGACTATCGCGCGTGCCTTGGTTGGTTCGCCTCAGATATTGATCATGGATGACTCCGCGTCGGCGCTCGACTTTAAGACCGACGCGGCGCTTCGCCATGCCATCCGCGAGCGCAGTGTGCGCGGTGCCGCCGAGGGCGGGCTGCCGCTCACGACCGTCATCGTGAGCCAACGTGTCTCGACCGTTCGCGATGCCGACATGATCTGCGTACTCGACCACGGCTCGGTTGCGGGCCTGGGCACGCATGACGAACTGTACGCGACCTGCCAGCTCTATCGCGAGATTTGCCAGTCGCAGCTGCGCCGCGAGGAGCTCGAGGGTCAGCAGGGGAGTACGGCGCCCGCGTCCGCCCCGACCGCCCCCGCATCCGTCTGCGCAAAGGAGGGATGCTAAATGAATCCGTACACTTCCTCCGGTTCGGTCGCCACGATGACGGCCAATGTGTCCGGTAACGATAACCTCAACGACCTGGGCGACGGCCCGCGCCAGCCCGGCGATCCCGAGCGCTATCCCGTGAGTGCGGTGACTCGCCGCCTGATGGGCTACGTTCGTCCGCATCGCGTTTCGTTTACGGCGTCGTTTGTGAGCGCCGCCATCTCCGTGATTCTGCAGCTCTACACGCCGATTCTCATCGGCGAGGGCATCGACCTTATCGTCGCCGCCGGGCAGGTGGACTTCGACGCGCTGCTGCCGCTCGTTACCAAACTCGCGCTCGTCGTCGTAGGTGCTGCGGCCTTCCAGTGGCTGCAGGGCTACTGCGTCAACCGCCTGTCCTACGAAACGGTACGCGACATGCGCGTGGAGGCGAGCGACAAGCTCAGCCGCATGCCGCTCAGCTTTATCGACGGCCATGCCCACGGCGACCTTATGAGCCGCGTGGTCAACGACGTCGATCAGGTGGGCGACGGTCTGCTGCAGGGCTTCACGCAGCTCTTCACCGGTGTTATCACCATCGTGGGCACGCTCGCGTTTATGCTTTCCATCAACCTGACCATGACGCTTGTGGTGGTACTCGTCACACCGCTTTCCATTTTTGCAGCCGGTGCCATCGCCAAGCTTTCCAACAAAAGCTTTACGGCACAGCAGCGTATTCAAGGGCAGCTCGGTGGTCATATCGAGGAGTACGTAGGCGAGCAAAAGCTTGTCGACGCCTTTGCCTATGGCCCGAACGCCCAGCAGCGCTTCGATGCCCTCAATGCCGAGCTCTACACCGCGGGCGAGCGCGCGCAGTTTATGGGTTCGCTCTCCAACCCCGGTACGCGTTTTATCAATAACATCATCTACGCCGTGGTCGCCGTGATCGGCTGCGTGGGCGTGATTACGGGCGTGCCCGCGGCACTCACGGTGGGCGGCGTGCAGATTTTCCTGTCCTATGCCAACCAGTACACCAAGCCGTTCAACGAGGTCACCAACGTCATTACGCAGATCCAGACCGCGTACGCCTCGGCGCGTCGCATGTTTGCGCTGCTCGATGCGCGCGAGCAGGAGCCCGACGCGCCAGATGCCGTGGAACTTGCCGCACCGCAGGGCGAGGTCGCCCTTGAGCATGTGGACTTTAGCTACGTGCCCGACCGCAAGCTGCTGCAGGACATCTGCATCGAGGCCAAGCCCGGCATGCGCTTTGCCCTGGTCGGCCCCACGGGCTGCGGCAAGACAACGCTCATCAACCTGCTGCTGCGGTTTTACGATATCGATGCCGGACGCATCATGGTCGATGGCCGGTCTTCGCGTGACTACACGCGCGCAAGCCTGCGCCGTGCCTTTGGCATGGTGCTGCAGGACACTTGGCTGTTCGAGGGCACGGTGGCGGAAAACATCGCCTACGGCTGTCCTGACGCCACGCGCGAGCAGGTTATCGAAGCTGCCAAGCGCGCGCATGCGCACAAGTTTATCGTGCAGCTGCCAGGCGGCTACGATACGGTCATCGGCGAGGACGGCGGCACGTTTAGCCAGGGTCAAAAACAGCTGCTGTGCATCGCGCGCGTCATGCTCACCGACCCGGCTATCTTGCTGCTGGACGAGGCGACCTCGAGCATCGATACGCGTACCGAGCTACAGGTGCAGGCGGCATTCGACGAGCTCATGGCCGGTCGCACAAGCTTTGTCGTGGCGCACCGCCTGAGCACCATCCGCAACGCCGACTGCATTCTGGTGATGCGCGACGGCGAGATTATCGAGCGCGGCACGCACGACGAGCTGCTGGCGGCAGACGGCTTCTATGCCGAGCTCTACCGCAGCCAGTTTGCCCAGTAGGGGCTACCGATTAGCGGCAGATGGTTTACATCTGCGTTGTTAGTACTAAGATATTCATCTAATAAATTGCATTAGTGGCTTTAGTTTTGGGGGAAACGAGGCAACGTGACTATGACGTGCTCTTTGGTGGTTAACAGCAAGAGCGGTAATACCAGGATGGTTTCGGGCGCGATCAAGCGCGCTCTGCAGGCTGCGGGCGTTGAGTTTGTCCATGCCGCGGCGTTGAGCGACGATGCGGATGCAGATCAGGTTGCGCTCGAGGCGCAGGGCGCCTGCGCGGCCGACACGGTGCTCGTCGGTTTTTGGTGCGACAAGGGCGCGTGCACGCCTTCGGTTGCCGCGCTGCTCTCCGCTCTGCACGGCAAGCGCGTTTTCCTCTTTGGTACCTGCGGTTTTGGCGCCGACCAGAGCTATTACCAGCAGATTATCGACCGCGTAACTTCCAATTTGGCTGGGGATGCCGAGCTTGCGGGCTGGGCGATGTGCCAGGGCAAGATGGGCCCCGCGGTCAAGCAGCGCTACGAGGCCATGCTCGAGCAAGATCCCGACAACGCCCGCTTTAAGATGCTGCTCGACAACTGGGTTGCCGCAAAGGATCACCCCACCAAGGAAGATCTGGACAACATGGCTGCAGCCGCCAAAAAGGCCGTGCTGGGGGAGTAGCTCCCATCGCTGACGGCGGTCGGTCCATCTTTCTAAATGAAACGTCCTCCCGGGCGTCGGGGCACGAAGTTCCCTGCTCTACAGTCCTGCGCAAGACGAAGGCCACATTAAGTGGCCTTCTTTGCGTGCGGAACTCGCGATGAACTTCGTGCCCCGCCGTCCGGGAGGACGCCTCTTTATTGATGGGAGGCCTGATAGGTCGATGGTTCCGTGCCCGGATGCGTCCAAAGTGGGACGGGCTTTCCGGATGGGCAGGCTTTCGAAAAATGCGTCCCGGAATTTGCCTTTGGAATGGGACGTAGTTTCCCGTTGAGGTGCTTTGCGGAAAGTGCATCCCACTCTGGGCGGTCGAAGTGGGACACACTTTTCCAAAGGCGCTCCAACGGGAAATTGCGTCCCATTATTCGGTCAAGAAACGGGATGCATTTTCCCAATGAGAGCAAAACCGGAAAATGCATCCCACAATCAGCCCTCAAAGTGGGACGCCGTTTCCCAATGAGGCTCAAGCGGAAAATGCATCCCGGAATTTGCGCTCAAAGTGGGATGCGGTTTCCGGTTGAGGGTCTAAGGGGAAAGTGCGTCCCAGAATCGACGCTTGAAATGGGATGCAGTTTCCCGATGAGGCACTCGACGGAAAATACATCCCAGAAATGGCCTTTGAGCTGGGATAAGATTTCCGCGGCATCTCGGATTCTCAAAAATGAGACACGCCGTTGGCGAAAATGAGACACGTGATATCGGGCATCGGACGTATCATTTGTAAAAATGAGTCCACTCCACTCGAATAAAGCGAGGTCCCTCATGTACGTTCCACACCCCCGTATCCGTAGGCTGTCGAAAAACCCGCTTGTTGGGACGGCGGCGCTTGCTGCGCTGATCGCCACGAGCGTCGCCTGCTTCACGGCCACGCCCCAGGTTGCCCAGGCGGCAGACGCGCCCGCAATCACCGATATGACCGAGCAGGATTATCAAGCCCTGGGTCTGGGCACGAGCGAGGACATTCCGGCCGATACCGTTGGCCCCTATTCCACTGATACCCCCACGACGTTTGCCACGCGCAGCGAGGTCTATATGGCAGCTAACGGTAGCCATGGCAATCGCTACACTCTGCGCGACAAGCTCGAGAACGTCGAGCGCGGTGACATTGGCGGCAGCAGCAAACTCACCGATGGCTATGGAAGTGTGTGGGGCGCCGCAAAGTTCTGGCAAAACGTCAACAACTTCGATACGAACAGCGATCTCTACAAGCATAGCGACTACGGTGGCGGCACCTGGTCGTACCTAAGCAACAATGAGTCCTCAACAGTACTCGCCAACGACAACAACGGTTTCTCGGGCATTCACGCCACGAGTGTTGAGTTCTGCAGCGACGCCAGCATGGGCAAAAAGAGCCGCGTTGCCGAGCTCCGTGCCTACGGCGACAGTTCCTCCACGACGATTGACGGCAAGTCGTACGCCGGAAAGGTTGAGCTGGTCCTCTGCTCGTTTAGCAACGGGCGTACGCGCACTCTCGACACACACCTGCCGGTGACGGTCAACACTAATATGATGTACGAAGGCCGTTTTAAGTACCTGGATGCCGGTTACCTGCAAGAGCACGACGCCGTCTTTGATGTCGAGGCGGGCGATGTCGATGGCGACGGCGTCGACGAGCTTTTTGTCTACGCGGGCTGCTATGTCGACGAGAACGGCGTGCGCAAGGCTGTAGTCGACATGTATGACTTGGAGGGCGGCAACTGGAAGCAAAGCGTCGTCAAGATCGATGCCGGTAACGCCGCGGACTACACCACGCACAACAAGGGCGGGAACGACTCCTGGACGCAGCTTCAGTCAGCTCCTGTCGTTTCGCTAGCGGCCGGCGACCTCGATCGCGATTTTTGCGACGACCTCGCCATCGTGGTCTCGGCACCCTACGGCAAGAAGAATATTGATAAGTCGACGCATTGCGAGCTGTTTTCGTGGGATGCATCCAAGGGTGCGCTCGTCCATGTCGATGCTCTGGGCGACGCGGGCGCAATCTCCCTCTCCGCGAACGGCAAGACCATGGTCGCTGCGAATGCGACGTTCGGCACGTTTGCCGCCTACGATGAAGAAGGAAAGAAGACGGGTGAAACCGTCACGGGCCTTATTCTTGCGGGCTATGACTGGCAACGCAGCGCTTTTGATTACGGCGCTTCTGACGGCAGCAAGGGGCTGTACGGCGCGCTGTACCGCTACGCGTATTTTGACTCGGAGTCTGGCGAGTTCAAGCTTTCCGATTGTAAGGAATACAGAGACGGGCTCCTCGCCTCCTATGGGCTGATGCATGTGCCCAACAGCGCATGGAAGGATAGCGCTCAGGATAAGCGCTATCCGTGCACCTTGGCGCCTATTGCCCTTGCCACTGCCAACCTTGACGGCCTGTCCGAGCAGCTGGCGGTCGACGAGCTGCTCGTGGGCGGCGATGTGTTCCGCGACTTTGCCTGCAACACGGCACAGAGCGGGGCTCAGGGCTTGGGGTCCATGGTCGGAACCATGAGCATGAGCGGTCAGCAATACAACAGCAGCAACAAGCATGACCACAAGGGTATAGAGCAGGTGTGGATCAGCGACGTCAAGGCGGGCAGCGTCTCGGGTTCGGACCGCTATAACGAGAGCTTTATCGCCGTGGTGGGCAAGCACCGCGACGAGGACCTGCGCAAGAACGATGACTACTATTGGATGACCGCCTCGCATTTTTCGCTCGACGAGAACGGAAAGGTGCGCCGCGGCGAGGAGCAGGTGATTAGCGAGAGCAACCGTCGCGGCACTACCTACGGCACATTTATCTCGCTCGCGCTGCCCGATGTCGACAACGACAGCGTCAAGATCGCGTACAAGGACCGCTACAAGGTCTATACCAACCCGCGCGTGCTTGCCGTGCTGCAGGATGCGCCCTATGTTGAGGATCTGGAGCAGGCATACGGCTATCTGGTGTTGGGCGGCACGTCATACGGAGAGGAAAAGGGCACGGGGACATCCCAGGGCTATACCATTGGCGCCGAGTTGGGCGTTGCCGTCGAGGTGCAGACCGGTCCGCCCCTGGTCGCGATGAATGCTTCAGTCGATTTTGCCGCCGAGGGATGCTATGACTACCGGAGCGAGCGCACGGTCAGCGCAAGCGTAAGCTATGAGTCGCATGCCGGCGAGGGTGACAAGGCCGTGCTCTACACGATTCCGATGGTCTATTACGAGTATGAGATCGAAAATGAGGAAACTGGTGGCAAGGGCGTGATGGCGGCGCCCGTGTCGCTCGGCGCGCAGACCTCGGTCGTTAATGTCGAGGCCTATGACCGCATTGCCAAACAGCACGATATGACGCCGCTCAGCTACTTTTTGACCAACCGGTCGGGAGAACCCGGAACCTATCAAACGACGCTCAACGGCGAGACTCCCGTTGGGGATTCCTTTGGCCTGGGCAAGCCTGGCGTAACGCGCGCCTACACGCACGATGGGTTTAACGGCGCCGCCGCGCAGTCGGGGGCGAGCATTGAGCAGACCATCGAAGTCGAGGAGGGCAAGGAGCAGGAGCTCGAGCTCGGCTTGACGCTGAACGGCAGCGTTGTCATGGGCGCGAAGCTCGCAAAGCACGAGTTGTTTGGCGGCCTGTGCTTTGGTGCCAACGCCGGCTTTACTACGGGTAACTCCTCGAGTGAATCGACCGAATACGGCGGCACCGTCGACAACCTGCCTGAGGCCGCGCAGGGCAAGTACGGTTTTGTGTGGCGTCTGGGCGTCAACGCGGTGGATGTCGACAAGTTCGAGGCAGACTCGGGCGACAAGCTCGGCACTAAGGACACCGATCAGTTCTGGATCGTGGGCTATGACGTTAAGGACGTCGAGATGCCCGACGCGCCGGCCGTGACGGGCTTTACGGCAAACGCCGTCGATTCGACCAGCGTTACGTTTAGCTGGGACGATGTACTCGCAAACAAGAGTGGCTTTAGCTACGGCGTGGGCATGCTGCAGAGCAATGCGGCGGATGCGGTCGTCAATAGCTGGAAGATTGCCGACAACACGCAGACCTCGCTCAAGTGGGATGGGCTGCAGCCCAATACGGAGTATCGATTCGCCATCGCCGCCGTTAAGAATGGATCCACGACCGAAACAGGTATTCGCTCGGCAATCATCACGGTCAAGACCATGCCCGATGGCATGACGATGACCGTGAGCGGACCTGCGGCGGATGCTGCGGAGGGGTCGGATCTTGGATACGACTCTTCGGTTGAGCGCACGGCGGGAAGCCACCTGACGCTCTCGGCGATTGGCCATGTGAAGCAACTCGGTGCCGACGATAGCGAAACAGGGCTGGCACCGACCTATATGTGGTACCGCAAGGGCCGCGGCGAGACAGAGTTTAAGCTCGTGGGTGCCGATGGCAACCTCGCGGCTGGAACGGCCTCAAAGCTCGAGATTGACCTGACCGCAGACGATGACGGTGCGCAGTATTACTGCCACGTGGGATACAACGACGTGGGCCTCGACACCGGCACGACGCTCGTGAATATCGAGGCCGAGGAGACGGCGTCCACAACGGTGAACGCCACCCCGATCCGCACGCGCCGCCTGTTCTCACAGGCAAGTGCGGGCGCCAAGAAGTTCCTGGACCATAGGCTGGTAAACACCGCCGGCCCAACCGATTCCGAAGGCTCAAAGGACCCCGAGACTCCTGAGACCCCGACGAACCCGGACAAGCCCAAGTCCGACAACGGAGCTAAGACCGACACCAAGGTCAAGACTACGACCACAGCGAAGAACCTCGCAAACACCGGCGACCAAACATTCGCCCTAGTCGCCACCGCAGCAGCAGCGGGAGCAACGCTCGTAGTGATAGCCCTCATCATGCTGATCAAGCGCCGCAAGACCCACTAGTAGCCAGTCGAACATATCGACAACCCAAAAACCCGGGTAGCCAAAAAACAGGCCACCCGGGTTTTCTGTTGAGTGGAGACTCCGCAAGCGGAAACTGCATCCCATTCCAGACAAGAATTCCGGGACACACTTTCCGCAAACAAAGAAGGCCACATAACGTGGCCTTCGACTTATATATGTTCAGCGGATACCCTGATGACAAGCCGCGCTCCAACAACAGGGCGTCTGTCCGGGCGGAGGCATATAAGGTTCATCGTGAGTTCCGCACGCAAAGAAGGCCACTTAATGTGGCCTTCGTCTTGCGCAGGACTGTCCGAGCAGGGAACCTTATATGCCTCCGCCTGGACAGACGTTTCAGTTGTGGCTCAGCAGCTAGCAGCTACTTGATCTTGGTCGTACCCGGCGCCAGGTTGGGGTCGGTCTCGTTGGCCTCGGTCTGGAAGTGCTCGGTGTACACGTTCTTGCCGTCGCGGAACATCTCGTAGTACTGCATCTTGGCGTAATCCTCGCGCGCCTTGGTGGCAGCTGCTGCGGCGGCGTCGTCACCGGTGACGTTGGAGGAGAGCGCCCAGCGCAGGCTGGCGTCCTCGTAGCCCACGGAGTTGATGGCGGGCAGCGACTCGCGCAGCGTCATATGCGCCTTCTGGTAGTCGGTCAGAGGGGCGCCAATCAGCTGCATGAGCTGCGTGGACAGGTAGTTGGTGGACAGGTCGTCGACCTCACTCGTCTGGTCGCAGCCGGCAACGTCGTAGTTGGCCCAGATGATGTAGTCGGTCTGCCACAGACGTTCCTGGTGCGTGGCATCGTCCTCGCCGGTAAACCACTTATCGTTGAACTTGGACGGGAAGAACGGCTGGTGGTCGCCCCAGAACACCACGACCACCTTGCGATCGAGTTTGCTCAGGGCGTTGAGGAAGTAACGAAGCGCCTGGTCGGACTGCTCGATGCACGAGACGTACTCGTCGACATCGGACAGCGTGCCGTCCTCAACGGTCTTGGCGTCCAGGTCGGTTGTGTCGATGTTGAGATGCATCTGCTTGTCGACCGGCAGCAGGCCCGTATCGTAGCCCGAGTGGTTCTGCATGGTCACGTCGAAGATAAACTGCGGATCGGCGTTCTGGTCGAGCAGCTCGAGAATCTTGTCGTAGGTAGCCTGGTCGGTCACCATGCCGCGCAGGGTGTCGGCTCCCTGGAAGTCGTTGATGGACAGGAACTGGTCAAAGCCAAAGTCCTTGTAGACGTTCTCGCGGTTCCAGTTGGTCGCGTGGTTGGGGTGCATGGCCGTGGTGGAATATCCGAGCGACTTGAACTGCTCTGCCAGGTTCCCGGTCGTTTCCATGTTGTAGATGGTGTAGGGGTACACGCCCGAGCCCAGGTTGGCCATGGAGTTGCCGGTCATAAACTCAAACTCGGTATTGGCGGTACCGCCGCCGTAGGCGCTCACGTAGAGCTTGCCGCGGCTGAGGCAGTTGGACAGGCTCTTAAAGTACTGCGGGCCCTCGTAGCCGGCGCGCATGTTCTGGTAGATCGACAGATCCGAGAAGGTCTCGTTCATGATGGCGATGACCGTGGGCTTCTCGCTGTCGAACTGCTCCTTTGCGGCGGCGCGCTCGCCGCTCTTGGCCGCGTCGGACTTGTCGTAGGCCTTGGCGTACTTTTTGAGCGTGGCCTTGGCATCGTCGACGGAGTAGTCGGCGGGTTTGGGCGGCTTGATGGACTGCGCCGCACTAATAAAGGCAGGCAGGTAGCCCTCGCGCCAGTAGCTCTCGAGCGGGCGCCAGGTGTAGACGGTGATGCCGAGGGTGTTGTAGTAGTCGATAAGCGTGACGTGCGCGGTCACGCCGCCCAGGCACAGCACCGCTACGAGCAGGTTGGTGAGCAGCATGCGCTTGGCGTTGGCGGCGCCCTTCTGGCGATGCGGCGCGACCAGGCCGGCGTACTCGCACAGCAGCATGGCGATGGCGGTAAAGCCCATGGACAGCACGCAGAACAGCGAGATGGAGAAGGTGTAGCCGGTGCCGGCGACCGCGGCGGCAGTGGAGATGGCCGAAAGGTCGCCCGGCTGGATGGGCATGGATTTAAACGTGATGATGAAGAACTCGGCAATGCCCAGGACAAAGAGGGCAAAGGCCAGGACCGCGGGAGCTGCGCCGTGGCGCTGGAACAGGAAGAACAGGCCGACCATGAGCGTGGTGATGATGGCCCACTCGAGCAGGATGCATAGGGGGTAGACCCAGGTAAAGTCGTGGTTGGATGAGACCTCCATGCCCAGCAGCGCAAAGACGCCGGCGAGCAGCAGGCACAGGACGGCGGCGACGAGCGGTTTGCCCACAAAGGCGCCGCGCAGGCGGGCGAGCTTGCCGGTGGGGGCGGGGGCGTCGGGTGCGGCGAACGCAAAGACGCGCGGGGCGATGCGGTCGCGGGCGATGCTGGCCCAAGCGCAGCCGGTGAGGATGGCGTTGGTCAGGATGAGCATCACAAAGGCGAGCGGCTCGTTTTGGGCGACGAGGCCAATGGCGCCCCAAATGGTCAAAAAGAGCTGGAACAGGCCGAAGGCGACGCTCCAGGCGATAGCGCCCATAGCAACGGTGCCCGACTGTGCGCGAATGGCCTTGGCCTCGCGCAAGACAAGGTAGACGGTCGCCGCAAGACCGACGAGCGAGATGGCGGCAGCGAACATGCTGAGACTCCTCACAAACTAAAACCTACGAAAGCGGGGATTTACCCGATTGTTACCAAGATATGCGCTGCAATTGGTGGCTGCGCACAACAACCAGCCATATTAACGCGCATGTGCGGCGGTGTGGCGCAATGTAGTGGCGGCCTGCGCGATAATGGACGGGAATTACACGGAAACGTAAAGGCTTCTTAAAGAATTAGCGAGGATAGAGCTATGGGCGAGCAGGTTTGTATGACGGGCGCCGAGTTCTGCGGCGGAGCTGTGGGCGTGGACGCGGGCGGCTATCCGGTCGAGACTACGGGCAACGCGGCGCTGGACATCTTGGAACATCGCTCGTCTACGCGTGCCTTCGCGCGTGATGACGACGACCGTCCCGTGGCGGTGACCGACGAGCAGCGTGCGGCGATTCTGCATGCGGCGAGTCGCGCGCCGTCGGCGGGCGCCATGATGATGTATTCCATCGTAAGCATTCGCGAGCAGGCTACGCTGGACCGTCTGGCCGACCTGTGCGACCACCAGCCCATGATCGCCAAGGCGCCCTGGGCACTTATATTTGTGGTCGATTACGCCAAGTGGATCGATCTGTTTGAGCACGTGGGCTGCTTTGAGCCCGAGTTTGTCGAGCGCACGGGCAAGGCGTCCCGCCGCGCGCCGGGTTTGGGCGACTTTGCCATCGCGGCCCAGGACGCCGTGATCGCCGCGCAAAACGCCGTGGTTGCCGCCGAGGCCCTGGGGCTGGGGAGCTGCTACATCGGTGATATCGTCGAGAATGCCGAGGAAGTCGCCGAGCTGCTCGATCTGCCGCCCTATACCATGCCGCTATCGATGCTCATCATCGGCACGCCCCGTAAGGAGCGTCCGGCGATCGCACACCCCGTGGTGAACCTGGTGCATGAGGAGCGCTACTGCCGTGCGGATGCCGCGACCATGGACGCGCAGGTGGACGAGATGGACGCGATGTTCCGTCCGCATGCCCGCGAGGTGGGGGAGCGCGTCGTGGACATCTATACCCGCAAGCACACCAGTCCCTTTATGGCCGAGATGAGCCGCTCCATGGAGTGGTGGTTCAAAAACTGGCTCGGAAAATGACGAATGTGACAAGGGGATAGTCCCTTTGTCACATTCCATATCGCCGCGGTAGTCTAAAGACTGTATAAATCTTTATCTAGCTGGGAAAACGGTGCCGTGCAAGCGCAGGCAGATTGCCTATAATCCCTTCGAACATTAAAGTTGGGAGGAAACCGGCTTATGGAACAAAAGGCCAAGGAGGCAGCCTCGCACGCTGCGATTCCTGTGAGCATCTCGGCGATGCTCGTCACGCTGGGCGTGGTGTATGGCGATATCGGCACCAGCCCCATGTATGTAACCAAGGCGCTCGTTGCCGGCAACGGCGGCATCGGAAGCGTCACGGAGGAGTTCGTGCTTGGCGCGCTCTCCCTTGTCGTGTGGACGGTCACGCTGCTGACGACCGTCAAGTACGTGCTGATCTCGCTGCGCGCCGACAACCACGGCGAGGGCGGTATCTTTGCCCTGTACAGCCTGGTCAAGCGCTGCGGCAAGTGGCTCATCATCCCCGCCATGCTGGGCGGCGCCGCATTGCTCGCTGACGGCATCCTGACGCCCGCCGTTACCGTTACCACGGCCATCGAGGGCCTGCGCACCATCCCGGCGGTCCATG
>OJPL01000411.1_pt1 | contig 16290 bp, 29 predicted proteins | sample 1598501 | NCBI WGS metagenome assembly OJPL01 (sample SAMN03922486, study PRJEB24848) | human gut metagenome | isolation source: stool sample | host: Homo sapiens | place: Germany | collected 2011-05 | reverse complement strand
TTGATCCGCAGTCCACCAAGTTTTACACTCTTCCGATAACGCAGCCCCATAAAAACGCGCTCCTCGTTTCATCATTCTGTGTATTCCGGTGCATAGATATTGACTTTCACCTGACGTGCACCCTGAAATTCAACATCACTGTACGTCAGTTTTAAATTTCCGAGGGTATAAGCGCCATCATTGTGATGCTTTGTTCCAATTTCCTTGATATCAGCCCATGCCTGTTCTATTTGTTCGTCCGAGAGCGAACCATCCAGCACCCGAAGAAAATCACGAAAAACAGGGCACAGTGTATCAGACATTTCTTTGCCATCGTCAATACAAATCGTTAACCCGTTCTTGCTGTTGACCAGCTCAATATAGAGATCACTCGTAGAAACCAATGCCTTTGTCCTTATATTACCCTGTTTTATATCGTCCGGCTCAAACGGATATTCCGCAATGGATGCGTACTCGGAAAAGAAACGATTCAGACCTTTGTCTGTTTTAAAGTAAATTGTTTTTTCTTCTTCGGCCTGCGCTGCTGACGGACTTGAAGAAACCGATTGCATGTTCCCGCCACAAGCTGCCAAAAACAAAGCTGTTGTGCACACCACAGCAAAAAAGAGAATTTTTCTTTTCATTATGGTTCCTCCGGCTTCAAACCAGTCCCCGGCAAAAGCCGACGGCCAGACCTTCCACTTCAATATCTTCCAAATCCGGGCCGGTGTAGACCATCGGCGGGCAGACGGCGGGGTTGTCCGCAATCAGCTGCACCACCCCATTCTGGTAGTAGCAGTGTTTCAATGTAGCTTCCTCCCCGATGCGCACGGCGGCGATCTGGCCTTGCTCCACCTCCGGCTGGCTGCGGATGCACACCACATCGCCGTCGCAGATGGTGGGAGCCATACTGTCACCGTGGCACTCCAGCGCAAAATCCGCCCGCCACGCTGCCGGCACGCCGATATAGCTCTTGATATTCTGCTCTGCTGTGATGGGTGTACCGCACGCAATGGAGCCGATCAGCGGCACCTGTGCCATCTCCGGCAGCGGCTGGAATCCCGGCGGGATTTCTTTTCGAGGTGGGGATATCGGGTGCTTTCGTTCCACCTGAGACCTTCCCATGAGATAGTCCATATCGACATTAAAGATGTCAGCAATAGCCTCCATGGTCTCAAAATCAGGCTCACGTCCACCAGTTTCGTACATTCCGACCGTACTGCGCGAAACTTCAAGCATCGTTGCAAGTTCTCCCTGCGTTATCCCTCTGGACGTTCGCAAGTCCTTTAGTATAGATCCAAAGTTTGCCATGGTTCACCTCCATAACGTTCTTATGGCAAGAATATCACAAAACGTGATAAAGTCAAGAAGAATTGTCACGAAACGTGTTGACATTTTGCGTGACGGTGCTATACTGTAGGCAAGTGGTCACGTTTTGTGACAATGCGAAAGGTGGTGAAATTATGGATTCCAACAAGATTGCGAAAAACCTCGTTACGCTCCGAGGGGAAAGAAGTCGGGAAAGTGTAGCGGTTGCGCTGGGTTTAAGCCTCTCCACCCTCACTATGTACGAGATTGGTGCACGCATTCCCCGTGACGAGAATAAGGAAAAAATCGCTCGATACTACGGCAAGACCGTTGACGAGATTTTTTTTGCTTAACTTTGTCACTTATCGTGACATTTCAAAGGAGTGTCCCGTGAAAGCATACGGAGGTGATACGGAAAATGAAACGCAGCAAAAAGCCCGGCGAACCGCTGGAGACGGAAGGCCGGGTTATGGAGGACGAGATTCAAAAACTTAAACGAAGCAGCTTAATTCTCAGCGTCGCCTGCTTTGTCCAAAGTCTCCTGCTCTTGCGAATTGTCTGGCAGATCAGCGACATCTACAGCACCCTCGAAATCCTCCTGGGCAACTTCGAGAGCGTTTACGGAAGCATCCTGAGTCTCCGCAGCGACCTCATTCCGATTCTTGAGACAGTCAAGAATCTCCTGCATTAAAAGGAGGCGAATCTCATGAAGGACTTTCTCAGTGACAACTGGAAGACCATTGTAATAGCAGCGGCCACAACCATTGTAGTGCGTTTACTGTTAGGGTGGTAATGATGCTGACCACAATAGGCAGCCAGAGGGATTGCAGGGTCATGTCCCGGCGCTTGTCCCGCAGGTACTCTTTGTACACAAAATAGAAGTCTGATACATAGTAGGTCCCAACTGGGAATGGAACGCCAAAGTTTGGTTGTTTTTCCGTGTCCTGTTCCACCAGACCTACCTCTTCAAGTGCTTCCACTTCTGCCCGTTCACATTTCCGGTGCGGATTCCTGTAAATCTCTTTCAGCAGCTTTTTCTCGGCCGCAGTCAGAACGATTGCATCGCAGATTTCTTTTCTATCCATTTTTCCATCTCCCTCCTGTTTTCACCCAGTATACCGCAGAAGGGAGACACCAACAAGGAGGTATACCCCATGGAACGACTTACAAGCCCGCGCAGCAGCGGCATCAAAGAGGGCTACTGGAGCCCGGCCAAGAAAGAAGAGCTTGTGCAGCGGCTGGCAGCTTATGAAAACACCGGCTGTACGCCGGAAGATATCCGAGAGTTGAAAGAATTCAAGAGCCGGCACGATGACCGGTTCCAGACTTTCAGCCCGGACTAAAAAGAGGAGACACACAGCCATGGAACGTTACATGATTTTGCTCAAACCCGGCGGCAAATGCCGCCTGATCCCCTGCGATAAGGACGGCACCCTGACCCTGCAAGCCATGCAGGTGCTGGTGGACGGCCCGATCGAGACCGCAGCCAGCATCCTCGGCCCCTGCTGGGCGCGGGAGCCGGTGGACAGCATTAAGCTCATCCTCAATGAGGAAGGCAAGCTCCGGCGGCTCACGCTCAACGAAGATGCCACCGACCTGTATGCCCACTGCGTCCGGGACATGATCGTGGGCGACGCCCTTCTGGCAGCTGCCCGCGGGGATGAGCTGATTGGTTTCAGCGAGCCGGTGTGCCAGACCCTGGCCGAGTTCTGGGCGCTGGAACTGGAAGCGTGAACGGCCGCAACAAGCGCTGGGCAGAACAGCGCTGGGAAAAACGTCAGCCGGAGCGGCTGGAACACATCCGCAAAAAGAAGGAGGATGAAAGCCATGAGAAAGCCAAGAAGCCCTTACCTGAAGCTGGCCCGCCTCATCGAGGACGAAGGGTTTGAGCACCGGGAGTTCGCCAAGCTGGTCGGCATGGGTGAAAGCACCCTGTCCACCCGCCTGAACCCGAAGCCAGAGCAAAAGAACAATGAGTGGCGCCATTACGAGATCACCGCCATTTGCAGGGAGCTGCACATTCCACAGGAACAGATCGGTGAGTATTTCTTCCCGAAGGTCGAGAAAGGAGCATAAACATGAAGATCAAGTCACGCGTATGGCACTGGCTGGCTGTCGCATGCGGCGGTGCGGGTCTGGTGCTGGGCATGGGTGCCGAGGGCACCGCACAGACGGGCGGCACCCTCAACGGCAACGCTTTCACCACGGCGGTGGTGCTGGTCCTGCTGGGGCTGCTGTTCATGAAGCTGGGCTTCCTGGCACAGGACCGTGAAGAACGGGAGGCCAAGGGCCGCCACGGCTGCGGCAAGATCACCCGCAACGACGAGTACCCTGCCCTGCCGGAGCGCAGCAGCCGCGGCGCATGACCGGGCCCCGATCGGTCAACTGGTACACCATCTACGACGCCCAGACGGACGAGATCGTGGCCTGCGGCACCGCGGACATGATCGTGCAGCAGATGGGCTATGCCAGCAAGCACAGCTTTTTCAGCGCGATCACCCACACGAGAGAGCATCACAACAACAAGTACATTTACCACATCGAAAAGGTCTCCCGCGCAAGCTGGGAGAAAATGAAAAGGAAGGGTTGAGTATGAAGATCACAATTGACTTGGAACCGGGCGATCTGATCTCCGTCCACTACGATGACAAGATGCCCCCGCATGTCGCTATTAACACCCTGATGACCACGACCGTCAACGTTTTTGCACATTGCCTGCGCAAGAATATGACGCACGAGGAGATCAGCACCCTGAGCCACAAGTTCGGCAAGGCCATGGAGAGCGCTGCCCTTGCACTGTACCAGCTGGAACAGGATGGTGTGCCCGGCGGGTTCTCCGGCAAGGAGGCGGCTTTCCTCAAAAAGCTGTTTGAATCATGACCAGGCAAAAAGAAAGAGCCTGCCCGTGCGCCAACACGGACAAGCCCAACATGGATGACTTCCCACCAGAGTATACCATGGACACGGCCCAGTTGCAATATGCAGGCATTCTCTACTATGCAACGGACGGCCGCGGGCATAATTTCAAGGCGTCCACTGTCCTGCGGATGGATAGCACCCAGTTTGGCGATCTGATTCACTGGCTTCACTACCACCTCAAAGGCAGCAACCCGCCGCCTGCCCTGTACCATCTGGAAATGCTGCTGCAAAGTCTCGAATACCTGCGCGGCGGGCGGCAGTACCTGTACAACTCAATCTATGACATCCAGAGATTGGAGGCATAGCCGTGAAAACCGTAAAAATCGTATACGAATCGTATGACGCCCCGCATGACCCTGCGCCCCGTGAGCGCGCCATATCTCTCACGCTGGAGGACAAGGACGCGGACAGAATACTCAGCGTCGAGGTGCCCTATAGTCGTTCGGAGAGTTTGGTTGTTGACGGCGAGAGGCTTTTCACCTCTCTGTGGTCAATGGAGTTTTTGTTTGGGCGGTATATGATCGCCGGGAGCCGGATATTGCGAATCCAAGAGGAGGACGCGGACGCAAGAAAACAATGATTTTTGTGATCCTCGGTCTGGATTTGCTGTATATTGCCGTGATGTACCACCACGGCAACCGCTAACGGAGGAAAGCATGAAAGATATTTGCATTACCTACACCTACCACCGTACTCTCACATACATGGAAGAGGATGCCAGCATTGGGCACTTGAACATCTCTGTATCTGATGAGGTTGCGGATTACCTCCTGAAAGAGGATGATTTCAGGCCGCTGATGGGCAGGCAGCTGACCCAGTGCGACACAGCTGTTGCAAATATGATTTGCTGGCTCGCCGATCTGAGCGAGCAGGTGATCCGCATGGAAGATAAAATTTTGAGCATCAAACCGGCCTGATCGGCCGCCTCCAATGATGGCAGGAGGTTAAACAAAAGCCATTGCCAGTGTACAAAGCACAGAAAGAGGTGATTTTGATGGGCCGTATGGTTACGGTTGACGAGTGGGCCGAGATCCACGGCAAAACTCATGCCACGGTCATGCGCAAGATCTACGCCCACGCATGGCCGCAGGCGCAAAAGGTCTATCAGAACGGGAAACCCGTGTGGATGATGGACGAGGATTGGCTGTGGCCCCGTGCCATGACCCCGACCAGGCGGGCCAAGCTGCTCTGCGAGATCCGGCACCTGATGCCGCCGGTGATCTACGCCACCACGGCGGACGGTGTGGTCATCTGCATGGTGACTTGCACCAAGCACACCCACATTGCCTGCGGCGTGACCGCGGACGAGATGAATGATCTTTGGAAAGCCCCCCCGGCGGCACGTTCGGCCGCACAGGCAGCCTTGCAATATGGTTGGCTGCATCCGCTGGCTAATCCGAGATCCTACGATGAGAAAGGAGCACGTTTACCGAATGCCTACTACCAAAAGTAATCCCACCCGCAAGAGAGCCCCGCAGAGCGTACAGGAGCGCCCGGCGGCTCCGGTGGCACAGTTCCCCTTTGAATGTCCAAAACCGCGTCAGACGCATCCCGCAGAGGCTGTGGCGGTCGTTCGCGAGGTGTCCAAGGATGCCGTAAAGATTTTCCTCATGCCGAGACCGTCAGCCGTGCGCTGCATCCTGAATGAGACCTTCGGCCCGCTGGGCTGGGGCGAGCGCCGGTATTTTGCCGATGGCCGCCTCTGGTGCGCTGTGGGCGTCTTTAACCCGTACATGGGAGACTATTGTTTCCGGGATGCTGCCGCGCTGGAGGGCAAGCACCCCGGAAGCCCGGAACGCTGGAAGGAAGAGACCAGTTTCGTAGCGGCGGCAGAGCTGTGGGGCATCGGCAGCGATGTGCTGGCCCTGCCGCCCATTGTGCTGCGTGCCGATCAGGTAGCGATCGTCGGCGTGCAGAAGCCCGGCCGCAAGCCGGAAGATGTGCCCCAGGTCGCGGGCTACCGGCTGGCGTCTCCCCTCTCCGTGGACAAGTTCCTGCGGGATCCGGACACCGGCGGGATCATCAGCGTCCAGTTTGCGGACAAGGACGGCCGGAAGATCACATGGGAAAAGTGATCGGCAGGCTGCCGGTGGTTTATGATCCGGCCACCCGGCAGCTGACCGTGGAAAGCGCCGGGGAATTTGTGAAAAAGCAGATCTTCCAGCGGCTGGATGAACTGGCAAAGGGCAAGCCCCTGCGCCTGACCCTGACCGTGGAGCCGGAGCGCAGGGGCCGCAGCACGGCCCAGAACAGCCTCATGTGGGCGCTGCTCACCATCATGGCAGACCATTACAACGCCGGGCGCACCGGCGGCGTGACCCCGGAGGACTGCTATCTGGATATGCTGGCTGAATACGGTGCCAAGGTGGATTATCTGGAGTGCCCGGCGGGCGCTCTGGACATTCTGCGCGGGAGTTACCGCCTTGTCCATGTGGTGGAGATATTGGACAACAACCGCTGCACGGTCAAGTGCACACAGGGTTCCAGCACCTTTACCACCTCGGAAATGAAAGCACTGATCGACGGGATCTTTGACCGCCTTGCTGAGATGGGCGTCAATGATCCCATGGTAACTGCCTACTGGCAGGAGTGGAGCAAGTGATCTATGTCCAAAAGCATCATTCAGGCAGAAAAGGAATGCTACATCTGCCGCCGCTGGTATGCGGTCAGGACCACCCGCGGGCTGGAGGAGCATCATGTGCTGCCCGGCCCGCTGCGCAGCTTTTCCGAGCGGCACGGGCTCAAGGTCTGGCTGTGCCATCAGCACCACAATGAGCCGGGATTTTCGGCCCACTACAATACCACCGTTGCGCTGGCCCTGAAAGCCGCCGCGCAGGAAAAATACGAGGAGAAAAACGGCCCCGGTGCACACGCTGCATGGATGGCCGCAGTAGGAAAGGATTATATCAATGCTTAATGTTATCGCAATTATGGGCCGCCTTGTGGCGGATCCTGAACTCCGCACCACCCCGGCGGGGGTGAATGTCTGCCGCTTCCGCATTGCCTGTGACCGCAATTTCGCAAAGCCCGGCGAGCAGCGTCAGGCCGATTTTGTGGATATCGTGGCATGGCGGCAGCAGGCGGATTTTGTGTGCCGCTACTTCCAGAAGGGCAGTCTAGTCGCCATCAATGGCCGTCTCCAGACCAACAACTATCAGGACAAGAACGGCAACAACCGTACATCCGTTGCCGTTGTGGCCGACAATATCAACTTTGCGGGCTCCAAGGGCACCAGCAAGCCGGTGGACGAGGGCGGCGAGGCTGCCCCGCGCTCTGAGGCATGGCCAAAGGCTGACCCGCCTGCCAACTATGGCGGCGTGGACGATTTTGCCGTGATCGATGACAATGACGATCTCCCCTTTTAATTCAGGAGGACAAGCAGGATGAGAAAAGACGGATATGTTGTGGTGCAGCCGTGGATGGTCACAGACTACAACCTCAACGGCAACAAACTCCTGATCTATGCCCTGATCTGGGGTTTTTCACAAGACGAACAGTCTTGCTTTTATGGCTCTGTCAGCTACATTGTGGAGTATTTCAAGCTGAGCAAGCGGGCCGTGCTGAACCTGCTGGCTGAACTGGAAAAGGACGGCCTAATCCGCAAGTGGACTGAGCCGGTAAACGGCAGGCCCACAAACCGGTATGCAGCGCTTCGCCCGGCGGCGTGTGCTTCTGCGTCTGATGGGTGCAAAAAGTGCACTGGTGAAGAAAATGCACCGGTGCATAATGTGCACTCTGATGGGTGCAAAAAGTGCACCTCTACCGGTGCAGAATGTGCACCCAAGAAAGAAAATAATAATAAAAGCGAGAATAAAGGGCCGTCCGCAACTCGTTTTTCACCACCTACGGTGGAGCAGGTCAGAGCGTATTTCCGGGAGCGTGGTGTCCCGCCCGCTGATGCCCAGACTGAGGCTGACAAGTTCGTTGACCGGTACGAGGCTAACGGGTGGATCGTGGGCAAAACCAAGATGAAGGACTGGAAAGCGGCAGCGCGTAACTGGCTGAGGAACCGGAAAGAGTGGGGCCAGCCCGCTGCACAGCCTGCAACCCCGTATGGCGGGCGTACATGGGAGGATCTGTGATGGATGTGCAAAGCGTATTGATCGGCGCGCTGCTGATGGACGATCAGCTGGCACCGTATTCCCTGCCGGAGTTGAGCATTGAGCATTTTCGGCCTGAACTGCAGCCCACCTTTGCAGCCGTGCAAGGGTTCTGGATCACAAAGGGCCTGCTGGATATCATGCAGATCACGGCAAAATACCCAGACCAAAAGCAAAACCTGCTGTCCTGCGTGGCCTCCTGTGAGAGTGAGTGCATCCGGCTGACCCGTGACCGCGTGGAAGAGTGGACGCGGATCATCATGGAGGATGCCGCAAAGGCCCGTTTTCAGAGCCTTGCCTTTAGGGCTGTGGATGCTGCAACCGCCTTTGATGATCTGCCGGATCTTTACCAGCAGATGGGGCAGGCGCTGGATATCCACACTGAAAAGAACGATTTTCAGAGCGTGGGCGATCTGCTGGATGATTATATCCGGCATTTGGACGAGAAACCCAAGTACATCCGCACCGGCCTGTCCAAGCTGGACGAAAACCTGCACCTCGTGCCCGGCAACTATTTCGTGATCGGCGGCAGACCAAGCGCAGGCAAAACTGCTCTGAGCCTCCAGCTTGCTGCTGGCATGGCCAAGCAGGGCAAGCGTGTGTGTTATTTCTCGCTGGAAACAGACCCGGCCACATTGCAGGCCCGTCTGATTGCCAACCAGCTGTATGCTCCTCTCTCGGCGGTCAAAAATAAAACGCTGTCCATGAACGAACTTGACCGGCTGGCTGATATGAAGCGCTGGCCGCTGTTCATCCGTTCCGCAGCTGGCAAGGGTGTGGCGTGGATCAAGGCGCAGGCCCTCCGCATGAAAGCAGATATCATTTTCGTGGACTATTTGCAGCTGATCCATGAGCGCGGCAGCAGTGACCGGTACAATGCAATCACAGAAATTTCCATTGCGCTGCATGAACTGGCCCAGACAACCGACATCCTCGTTGTGGCTCTGGCCCAGCTGAACCGTAACGCTGCACGGGCAGAGCCGTCTAACGCGGATCTGCGTGAATCCGGCCAGATCGAGCAGGACGCGGATGCCATTTTGCTGCTGTCAGCTGACGGTGACACCTATTTCAGCCGCCTGACCAAAAACAAAGAGGGCCGCGTGGGAAATGCCGGGCTGGAATTTGACAAGATGACGCAGCACTTTACTTGTGTGACCGCAAATTAACAAAAGACCACCCGGCGGGGCGGTATAGGAGGCAAGCAAAAAATGGATTGTAGTTCTTGCAAGGCACGCCATAACTGTATGGCGGTGGTGGAGCCCGGCTCTATTGCGTGTATGGCTCACCTGCTGCAAGCGGGTGGAACAAAGGCAGATGGAAACCCGTACCAGACACGCGGGGTGCCTAAATTCTGCCCGTTTTGTGGCAAGCCGCTGAAAGTCATTGGAGCCGAGCGTTTTTGCAACAACGTCCAGTGCGAAAACAGATATATTCCTATGAGGTGAATAAGCCATGAATGAGAAAGAGCGTCAGAGCACGGCTGACATGAAAGAGGCCCGCGAAAAACTCCTCGAATGTTTTCCCGGCAGCTTTATCAATGTCCGGGACGAGTTTATTGCCCATCCTAGCACAAACCAGTATTTCCTGCTCAACAACTGCCAGACGGTTGAGGACATTGAGGCAAAAGTCCTTGAATGGCTTTCACGCCCTGCATTCAAAACACAGCCGTACTCTCAGGAGTGGAGAAACAGGCGGTTTCATGAGTTTATGCTGGCCGGCGTCAATGCTTTTCTGGACACTGATTTTTCAGAGGAGGACATTGAACTGATTTATACCTACATGGGCGGTGGCATCAAGCACGGCCTGATGGTGGAGTTTATTGACCATGATATGAGCATGAAGTGGTTGAGAGGGAAAGTTAAGTAATGAATGGAAAGAAGTACATTGACGCTGACGCTTTGGAGCTTGCATACCGGAGAATGAAGGACGCTGAAAGTCTGGGAGAACATAGCGGCGGCTATGTTTACAATCGGCTGTTTGAAACACTGTTGCAGGCCCCGGAAGCATTCCCGCCGCGCTGGCCGGAATGGATCAGAACGGCAGAGAGGAAGCCAACCGCAGAGGACGCAAACGAGGACGGCTGCGTCCTGAGCATCAGCATGAACCGCGGCGATATGAACACGACAGCTTGGCTGTGGAACGTTGTGGCAGCTTTCCCGGATTGCCTTCCGATCTGGATGCCGTTGCCCAAAAAACCGGATCTGAAAGAGGAACATTTTCACCGCTGATAAAGGGAGGATGCAGTCCGATGACCTATGAAGAAAAAAAGGAATGGTTGCGGCGGTACCGCAAGGCCGCAAAACTGGAAAAGATCAAGCTGGAAGAGGTAGAGCGGTACCGTACAGACGCGGAGCATATCACGCAGGTGCTCTCCCCTGTTCCCGGCGGCGCTGGTGACGGTCAGGCACTGCCCAGATCTGTGGAGCGCATCGCGGATGCAATGCAGGCAGCCAACGCGCAGGTGATGGAGTGCCAGAGGATCTGCAAGGAGATCCTGAGCGTCATGAACCAGACCATGGACATACAGGATTACGAGATCCTGCACCTGCGGTACATCGACGGCAAGAAGTGGGAGCAGATCGCCGTCAAGATGGGCATGGAAGTAAGCAGCGTATACAGACGGCACAAGAGAGCCGTCAAGGCGCTGGACGTCCCAGAACGCCAGTAAATACCATGTTTTGGGGGCACTTTGCAATACAATACCATGTTTTGAGGGCAACTTGCACTGTTTTTCAATGTTTTGCCTGTGATATTATTAGACTGCGAAAGCCGCAAGGAGCTGGACAACATCCAACACCCTGCGGCTTTTGTATTGCCCGGCTGCGACAGGGGAACAACCTTTATCGACCAACAGCCTGAATGTACCAGCCGGGCATTTTGCTTTGCCATCCAGCGGCACCGTCCGGGCCTGTACCCGGCGGGGCCTTTGAATAGACGCGGGTTCTGGACATCATCCCACAATGTGCATGGCAGCATAGCCAAGCGGTTTCCCTTCCATTCTGACCAGCAAGCTGCCGTTGCGGGCAGCTGTGCACATTCCATGCCGTTGTAGCTCAAGCAGAGCACCGTCCGGTCAGGGCGGGTCACGATGCCGGTTCAAGTCCGGCCAACGGCTCCATATTTACCACCCCCGGGCCTCGTTTGTACCCCGGGGTTATTTTGTACCCTGCCCCCTCCGCAAAGCACCCCCGCCCCTGCAAAGGCCCCCGGAGAGTGCCTGGCGGGGTGCAAGCCTGCCTGCCATGTGCAGGCTTTTTGTCTGTCAGGAGGTGAACCGCATGGGCAACCCGCGCTATGCCAACGGCCAGCTGCGGCGGCGCAACCGGGCCCGGCTCCGGGCGATGGGCGGCGAATGCGGCATCTGTCACGGGCGTTTCGGGCCGATTCATTATGACGAACCTTCCGACGCACAGCACCCGCTATCCTTCGTGGTGGACGAGATCAAGCCCGTTTCCCGCTGGCGGGAGTTCGGCTACCCGTCCGCGCGGGCAGCTGCCGAAGATTGGTCGAACCTTCAACCCGCACACTGGTTCTGCAATGCGCAAAAGGGCAACAAAACCGGGCAAAACGGCCCGAAAACGGGCAAATTCGTGCGGATTCCGAAGGTTTCAGACGGCGACTGGTGAGGGGTGGGGAGGGGCCCCCGCCCCCGCCCACGGCGACCCCTGTGCCGTCCAGCGCCGATTTACACACAGGAAAAATTTCAAAGGCTCGGAGAAAGGGGTGTCAGGCCATGGCGACCATGAAAAGCATCACGGCGCGGGGCACCCGGCTGGAGCAGCTCAAACAGCTGGCCAAGGTGCTGGCGGCGGGCATCGACACCTGCGAGGACTGCCGCGCCCTGCCTCAGCTGACCAAGCAGTACCGGGAGACCATCCGGGAAATTGAAGAGATCGAAGGAGCGAACGACGATGGCGACGAGATCGACGAGATCCTCGCAGAGCGTGAAAATGATGGGAAGCCAGGAGCCGTCCGAGCGCATCGCGCCGGAGTACCGGGCCACTGACGGGCCGGATGCCGTGCGCATCCTGCGGGCAGGCGGCACGGTGCTGGACCCGTGGCAGAGCGACATCCTGGACGACTGGATGGGCCGCACCGTGTCCGGCAAATGGACTGCCCCCACGGCGGGCGGCAGCGTGCCCCGCCAGAACGGCAAGAGCCTGCTGGTGCAGGGGCGGGCGGCTTCCGGCATGCTCATGTTCAACGAAACGGTCATCTACACGGCTCACCTGCAAAAGACCGCCACCGAGACCTTTGAGGAAATGCGGGCCTTCTTCGAGGGGCCGAAAATGCGCCGGTATGTTTCCGAGATCCGCACCGCCCTGGGCCGCGAGCAGATCATCCTGAAGAGCGGCGCAAAGATCAAGTTTCTGGCCCGCACCCGCAACGGCGGACGCGGCCAGCACGGCGATCTGCTCATCTTCGACGAGGCGCAGGAGCTGGACGAGACCGCACAGGGCAGCTTCATCCCGGCCATTTCGGCCAGCCTGAACCCTCAGACCATCTACGTTGGAACCCCGCCCGGACCGGATGCCGTGGGCACCGTGTTCCGGGCCCTGCGCAAGCGGGCACTGGAGGGCGAAGCCCAAAAGGCCGCGTGGTTCGAGTTCAGCGTGCCGGAGATCGGCGACGTGAAGGATCCCGCCCGCTGGGCAGCGGCCAACCCGGCCCTTGGGCGGCGCATCCAGTACGGCACCATTGAGGGCGAGAGCGAGCAGCTGGACGCCGACACCTTCGCACGGGAACGCCTGGGCTGGTGGAGCCCGGTGGCAGCCGAACATCTGGACTATGCCCTCGACCGCAAAGCGTGGGCAGCCTGTGCCAGCGAGGAGGAAAAGCCGGAGGGCAAGACCGCCTACGGCGTCAAGTTTGCCGCCGACGGCAGCGCCGTGTGCCTGTGCGGCGCGGTCATCCCGAAAGAGGGCCCCGCCCGCGTCTCTCTCATCGACCTGCGGCCCACCGGGCAGGGCCTTGCATGGCTGGCCGACTGGCTGTGCGACCGATACGGCAAGGCCAGCTGCGTGGTCATCGACGGGCGCAACGGCGTGGACGTGCTGGTGGAGCGCATCCGTGAGGTCTGGAAGGCAAAGAACGCGGTCATCCGGCCCGGAGCACGGGACGTGATCGCCGCCGTGAGCCTGTTCACCAACGCGGTGAGCGAGGGCGGCCTGACCTGGTACGCACCCCAGACCGCCCTGAACGAGAGCGCTGTTACCGCCACCAAGCGCCCCCTTGCGGGCGGCTTTGGCTTTGGCGGCGAGAACAGCCTGCCAGTGGAAGCCTGCGCACTGGCCCTGTGGGGCGCAAAGACATGCCGCCGCGACCCTACCCGCAAGATGCGCATCGGCTGAAAGGAGCCCTATGTTAGTTACCCTGAATTTTGGCACCGTGAAAGACTTACGTTCGGCCGAGCAACAGCAGCTGCAGGATCTGGCCGACGCCTACAACTACCACCAGAGCAGCAACACGCTCAAGGATAAATACTACGAGGGTCACATCACCCTGAAGGACGTGAACCTTGGCATCGCCCTGCCGAAAAAAGGCATGGAAAATCTGGAAGTCGGCTGCAGCTGGGGGCAGAAGGCCGTGGACGTGCTGGCCGCGCGGAGCATGTTCGACGGATTTGTAGGCACCGGCGGCAGTCTGGACAGCCTTGCAAAGCTGGTGGCCGACAACCGCCTTGTAGCCGAGTACGCCAAGGCTTGTCGAGATGAGCTGAAATACGGCTGCACCTTTGCCACCCTGTTCGCGGACCCGGAGGTTGGATGCCGCATCCGGTTCCACTCGCCTGCCACGGCTGCTGCCCTCTGGAACGGCGAGAAGGGCCGCATCGACTGCGGCCTTGCCATCGTGGACACGGCACCGGACGAAAGCGTAAGCAATGAATGGACCCCCGCGTTGGTGTACCTCTACACGGACACGCACGTCGTTGTTCTGCGCAGACAGCAGGACAACTGGACAGCAGAGTATAATTCCCAGAAGATGGGCCGCCCGCTGATGGAGCCCCTGATCTGGAATGCCACCAACTCCAAGCCCTTCGGCCGCTCCCGCCTCAAAAATCCCATCCGCGCCTTGATCAACGACTACATTCGTACAGCCGTAAACGCCACCATCGCGCTGGAGTTTGCCACCACGCCCCAGAAGTACATCCTCGGCGTGACCGATGAGCAGTATGACGCCATCATTTCCAATAAGTTCAAGACCTACATGGGGGCCATCATCGCCGCCACGGCCAACCCGGAGACCGGCGAAAACCCGACCCTGGGCCAGCTGGCACAGGGCAGCCTGACGCCCCATGTGGAGAAGATGCGGATGACCGCCACCCAGTTTGCAGCGGCCACCGGCCTGACCGTGACCGACGTGGGCGTGGTGAACGACGCCAACCCCACCAGCAGCGACGCCATTCTTGCCCAGAGCCAGACGCTGGTGCTTCTGGCCCAGCAGCTGAACACCGGCAACGGCGACGCCCTGCGCACCATTGCCTGCATGGCACAGGCCGTGGCGCGGGACTGCCGCCTGGCCGACCTGACCGAGGAAGAGACCGGCATCATGGCCCACTTCAAGAACCCCGCCATGCCCAGTGTGGCCGTGACGGCGGACGCCGCCATCAAGATCGCATCCGCCCGGCAGGAGTTTGCCAGCACGGACACGTTTTTGGAAATGATCGGCTTTGACCAGGCGGACATCCGGCGCATCAAGGCGCAGGAACAGCGGGCTCGGGGCGCACAGGTGTTGATGGAGATGGAAGATGAAACTGACACAAGCGGCATGGGATGATTACATTTCCCGGCTTTCCCAACTGAACCAGAAGGCCGGGCAGCTCATGCGGGAGTACATGGACGGGCACCCGGAAGCCGACACCGACGCCCTCATCCGCTACGCCTACGCCCTTGTGACCAAGTACGGCGAGGGCAGCGCAGAGCTTGCCTGTCAGATGTACGACGCCCTGGCCGAGGCGCAGGGGGTCACATTGCCCGCCGCAGAGCCTGCACCCACCGCCACCTATGGCGAGGTGACCGGCATGGTCAAGGCCACGCAGGACAGCCCGCCCAGCCTGCAGCAGGGCGTTTCCCGCATGGTAAAGCAGGCCGGTGCCGACACCACCACCCGCAATGCCATCCGGGACGGTGCGGAGTGGGCATGGGTGCCCCACGGCGACGCCTGCCCGTTCTGCCGGATGCTGGCTTCCAACGGCTGGCAGAAAGCCAGCAAGAACCTGCTGAAGAATGGGCACGCGGAGCACATCCATTCCAACTGCGACTGTGAGTTTGCGGTGCGGTTCCATTCCGGCACAAGCGTTGCAGGCTACGACCCGGAGAAATACCTCAAGCAGTACCGGGACGCCGGCAGCGATGTGAACGCCATGCGCCGCATCGACTACGCCGCCCGGAAGGATGCTATCAACGCCCAGAAGCGGGCGGCGTATGCGGCAAGAAAAAACTTCTCTGTTTATTCGAGCTTGAACATGGAGCCAAAACCTGTTACAATGCAGTCAATCAGCAATGTCAAGGCGTTCAGCTGTGACACGCTGGATGCTGCTGGACAACAGCAGCTGAAAAATGCGCACAAACGTCTGCTTATGACCGCATCCAAGCAGCCGCTTGGAGTGGAAGTTGGCAGGGCATACGATTTGAATATGAAACCGCTCACAAAAGAGTTAACAGGAGCAGCAGAGCGCTCAACAGTGTCGGTGCCAAAACAAAATGTGCCGTATATTGTTATCCATACACACCCTGACAGTAACATTTTCTCACAACGGGATTTGAGTAACTTTGCAAATAACGTAAACCTGAAAATGCTTACAGCTGTTGGCCATGATGGGCACGTTTATGCGGTTGAAAAATCAGCTTCGTTTGACGCAAAAGCCGTAAAAACACTGGTTTCTGATCTCGGAGAATCCGTCAACGGCATTGCAGATCAATATGATCGGAAAGAGATTTCCTATCAGGAAGCCGCCGAATCGTTGAATTTTCTTGTTCGCAAC
>OJPL01000405.1_pt1 | contig 16457 bp, 15 predicted proteins | sample 1598501 | NCBI WGS metagenome assembly OJPL01 (sample SAMN03922486, study PRJEB24848) | human gut metagenome | isolation source: stool sample | host: Homo sapiens | place: Germany | collected 2011-05 | reverse complement strand
CGTGAAACACAATGCGGGTGAACTCCGGGTGCTCGTCCTGCCACTTGATGAACTTCTTGCGGATGAGGATCGGTTCTACCGCCAGACCGTTGGGCAGACGCAGGAGCATCCCGCTGTTGCGATAGCGTTCCGGGTCAACAGCTTCGTCCATTTCCAGACGCTTTAGCCAGTGCTTCAGTTCCTCTTTCAGCACGGTTGTCATAAAGATGGTTCGGTTGGAAGATGCTGTTTTAGTCTTTTTGAGCACCAGCGTTGTGGTGCTGCCCTCGCGCTTATCCTCAAACTCCTGCAAGATGCAGCCCTTGCCCGTTTTTGCCAGCGATATCTTTTGGACACGCTGCATACACTTGTTGATGCGGAATGTGCCGGTGCCGTCCGCTCCCTCAAAATCAAGATCTTCCGGGGTCAGACCAGCGACTTCGCCCTCACGCAGTGCGCCCACCAGCGTAAGATGGACTGCCAGATGCAGAATCGGGTCCTCCATGCTGGCAAGTGCGGCCCACATCTCGTCCGCGTCCCAGATGGCGCGCTCCTGAATCGATTTCTTGGGGCTGTCCACCGGAACGGGGCTTTTGACGAGGATGCCCCACTCCACCGCATACTGGAACGCTGTCCGCAGCAGGCGGTGTACCTCGTGGATGGTCGTGCCGGAGAGAAGCCGCTGCTGTTGTTTTTCCGAGAGCACCTGCTTTTTGCCCTCATAATACTGGCCGCAGGGCGTTTTGCCGAGAGTGGCATACAAATCTTCCAGATGGTAGGGTTTGAGCTTTTGCATCTGCATATCGCCGATGTACGGAATAATGAGGTTCTGGACTGTTCCCAGATTGGATTGATAGGTGCAGGGTGCCCATTTGTGCTTGTTGCATTGCTTGGGAAGCCACTCCATCAAAAACTCTTTGACGGTGATGGTGGACGAAATCAGAAACGTTCCGTTTGCCAGTTCATGTTCGATTTGTTTTTTGCGGTTTATTGCCTCCTCTTTCGTGGAAAAACTTTCCCATTTGTTGCAGTTTTTACCCTGCTCGTCTTGATAAGTATAGCGGACGCCATAGGAGCTGCCGCGTTTCGTAATATATGCCATACGTTATCTCCTTTTTCAAGCTGCCCGGAGCCACGCATCGAAACTGTCTTTCGGGATGCGGATGCTTCCGCCTACCCGCAGAACACGGAATTCGGTGGTGCTGTTGCACAGGTTGTAAGCAGAGCGCAGGCTGATGGACAGCATCTGCGAAATTTCCTCCACCGTGTACACCAGTGTTGTGGCTTTCAGGCTGTCAGTCGGAGACTTGACGGCATTGGTTTGAGTGACCACTTCCATTTTATCGTTATTCGGAATGGTCTGCAAGATATTTTTCGTATAATTTAAAGATTTCACAGTTTCGGTCATTGCTGCCCTCCTTTTGTCAGGTGCATATTCATTTCGTGAATCAGCCGATCAACGATTTCATGGATTCCAACTTTTTCTGTGCGTTCTCTTTGCGAAGACTTGCCCCGATGCAGGAAATTGGAACGCACATTTCCAGAATGCGGTCATAAATGCGGGCGTGAGCAGTATCCTGTGGATGCCGTATCTCGTTCAGCGGCAGGTTGGTGGTGACGATCAGCGGTTTTTGGCTGCGGTATCGGCTGTCCACGATGTTGTAGACCTGTTCCAGCGCATACTCTGTACCGCGTTCCATCCCGAAATCGTCAATGATGAGCAGTGGATAGCGGCAAAGCCTGTCTACAACTACATTCCGCCTGGAAAAGCTGCTGTTCAGTTCGTTCAGGATTCGGGCAAAGTTCGTCATACGCACAGGCACTTCCTGTTCCATTAGAGCGTTTGCAATGCACCCGGCAAGGAAACTCTTGCCGGTGCCCACACCGCCCCAGAGGAGCAGGCCTAGGTTCTCTGCACGCATGATCTGCCATCGCTCCACATAGCGGTGTGCGTAACGCATTTGAGGGGCACGACCATCGTCGTTTTCAAAGTTCCAGTCGAGCATTGCCGTATCCGAGAAGCCCCCTGCTTTCAACCGTCGGACAAGTTCGCTGTGCTTTTGCTGACGAATAGCGACTTCCTGTTGCTCTCGTTCCATCTTACGGCAACGGCAATCTATGGGATGCCTGTTCTTTCCCATCAGGACAAGGTTCTTTGCAAAGAACGCTTCTTTTGGGGTATGACACTTTCCACAATGAAGCAGGCCATCTTTGCCATAATAGTCCCTGTTCGATTTGGAAACTGCGGGAACGACCGGTTCTAAAACAGTCTTGCCGGTTGTCATAAGCTTTCTCCTTCCCGAAATTCATACAGTGGAATATTTCTTTGTTCTGTAGGGTGGTTAAAACTCAGGTTGTTCTTATTCAGGTAGTTAGGTGTGCATTTTTGCACAATCATATTGGTCATTTTTGCATGGTCGGGTGAGTCAGAAATGCACAGAGTGACAGAGCGGTTTTGCGCTGTATGCGGAATCTTGAGAAAAATCCGGCTGGGTTTTGAAAAACCGCTGCGGATTCGCTCAATAAGGCCGGCATCCGTCAGTTCTGTAAGAGAACGTGTTACACTGGAAAAGCTGCATCCAAGAGCTTGTGCAAGCTTTGGAATCGGATAAATCACATAAATCCGGTCTTGTTCATCGGTCCAGTTATTTTTTCGGGAAAGTGTTGCCCGGTCGAGCAGAAGTGCGTACAGCAGCTTCGCTGTATGGCTTAATTGGGCGTCCAGCAAAAACTTTGGAAATGGCAGATACCGGGGCAGCGGAGTACAAACGGTCAAATCATCAAACAAGCCAATCACCCTCCCTGTCTCTGCGATTCCAGCATTTTCAGGTGCTTCGAGCGGATAAACTCCAGATAGCGCTGCAGATTGTCAGAATACTTTTCAATTTGCTTCCAGTTTTCCGGCCCTGTCAGAAGATCTGGGTACTCTCGAAACGTGAGTTCCCAATTCTCGATAAAGGCGTCATAAGCACCTTCAATCGCAGCGATGTGGATGGAATGATCCGCAGATGCTTCAACAGATTTTTTCAGGGCTTTTTGATCACTTTCGGTCAGTGCCCTTTTGTGCCCTTGTACTTTTTTTTAAAATGCCGATCAGAAATCGACTTCCGTCATCATCAAAAGATTCGACCTTCACGGAAGGGCTTTTTGTAGAGGAAGCAAGCTGCTTATCTCGCTTACTTTTCGGCTTGCGAAGTTCTGCAACGATTTCTGACCGCTGTTCCTTCGGAGCATTAGCGATAGCGCAGATCTTACGGTCAGCAGCTTTGATTTTCCCGTTTAGAATTTCCTCCCGGGCACCGGGTGCTGCTTCATCGGCAGCCTCCACGCCGTTCATGTACTTTTCGGCACGTCGTACCGTCGCAGACCCAACACCATGTTCTACGGCGATTCGTTCGCAAGTGCGTTTTTCTGAATCGATGTGATCATTTTGATCACATCGATTTACTTTATTGCAATTTCCGGACTGCCCGCCCACTGCCAGCTTGGTTGATTCATACTCTTTGCCCAGAAGAAACTTCTTTCGTTCCGGGCTGAGATTTCTGCGGCCAAGCTGATTTTTGCAGATCCATGCAAGCGCTTCGTACTTGTTCGCAAGCTGGATTTCTTCCACTTCAAACTTGATAAAGCCGTGCTTTTTCAGGATGCGGTAGCGGGTGTGCCCATCCAGAATGTAGCCATTCCATGTGATGATGGGATTCAGAAGACGACCCTCGGCAATGATGTTCTGCTCAAGCTGCTGGAGCTCCTCAAAACTCAGCGGCAAAATTTGAGCGGAAAACTCGGGGTCTATTTTGAGACTGCTTAGTTTCAGCATATTATTCGCCTCCTTTGACAACAGTGTACCGGTTTCCGCAGCAAAAGTTTATGGACTCGTAGTCCAAGTTACCCACCCTCTTAGTCCATGTGTTGTATACAATGATGCAAAATAAAAAATCCGAGCCAATTCTACGATGCCATAGTGTCATGTGGGTCAGATCAGGGAAACGGTGAAATTTGATAAGTCCAAAATGATGTTATTTTAAATTATGACAAATGAATTTGTAAAAAGCACTTGACATTGATAATCAAAGCAGAGTATACTTAGCCCAATGACAGAGTGAAATCCGCTCTGGCTTTCTTTTTCAAAAGCTTTTGTTCTTTATTGCACGTGACAACTGAGGTGTGAAATGAATCTTGGAGAAATTGCAGATATCCGTAGCGGACTTGTCCTTTCTCGAAAAAAGGCAAGCGCCGACTCCCCGCAGGCGATCCGATACCACCAACTTAGTCTACGGGCAGTAAAAGCGGAAGGTGAGATTGATCCTGCTGAATTGGAGCCGTACTTCGCGAAAGAACCATTGTCCATGGACTATCTGACGCAGCCAAATGACATTGTAGTGCGCTTGACTGCCCCCTACACAGCAGTTTTGATTGACGACACCACACGCAACTTGGTGATCACGTCGAATTTTGTCGTAATTCGCATTCGGGGAACAGAGCTTGTGCCGGGGTATCTTTATTGGTATCTGAACACGCCGAAGGCAAAAAGGCAGATCTATCAAAATACCACCAAAAGTATGATCAGCTCCGTAAACGCAAGGTATTTTTGCCGCTTGGAGCTTCAGCTGCCATCGCCGGAAATACAACGCCAGATGGAAGCGCTTCGCTTGCTGGCACAGCAGGAACTACGCCTTCTGCGTAAGTTGGAAGTTGAAAAGCGAAGCTGCTATGAGGCGATGCTGGAACAAATGAATCACGCACAGAGGAAAGGATAACGACTATGACGACAAAATCAGAAATCGAACGCGTTCTTTGGAACGCCTGCGACAGCTTTCGCGGTAAAATTGACAGTTCCCGTTATAAGGACTACATTCTTTCCATGCTGTTCGTAAAATATCTGAGCGACGTTTCGGAGGAAAAGCGAGAGCAATACCGGGAGCAATACGACGGGGATGAACGCCGTGTCGAGCGTGCCATGAGCCGTGAGCGTTTTAAGCTGGATGATACATCTACGTTTGGGTACCTTTATAAAAATCGCCATGATTCCGAAATCGGGCTGAAGATCAACACGGCACTGGCTTCTATTGAAGATCATAACAGCAGCAAGCTTCGGAATGTGTTTCGCTCCATCGATTTCAACTCCAATGTGGACTTTGGTACAGACATCAAGGCAAAAAATGCGACCCTCTGCAACCTGCTGGAAGACTTCCACGGACTTGACCTGCGTTCTTCTGCGCTGGATGGTTCTGACATTATCGGTGACGCCTACGAATATATGATCGGCAACTTTGCTTCGGACGCCGGCAAGAAGGGCGGAGAGTTCTTTACGCCGAGCAAGGTCTCCGAACTGGCAGCGGCATTGGTAGATCCGCAGGAAAATGACCGTATCTATGACCCGACCTGCGGCAGCGGTGGTCTCCTGCTCAAGGCATGCAAGCGCGTGCCGGACGGAAAAGTGGCAGTTTACGGTCAGGAATTAAACGCACAGACATGGGCTCTGTGCAAGATGAATATGTTCCTGCACGAGGTAGACGATGCCCGCATCTGGCAGGGCGATACCCTGAGCAATCCGCAGAACATCGAAAACGATAATCTGATGTTGTTCCAGTGCATTGTAGCAAACCCGCCATTCAGTTTGGACAAATGGGACAGCGGCTTCCTTTCCAATGCGGTTCTGGATGCCAAGGGAAAAAAGCCGGAAAAAATGAACGCTTCTCTGGACCCATGGGGGCGCTTTGATTGGGGCGTTCCACCATCCTCCAAGGGTGATTATGCTTTTGTTCTGCATATGCTCAACAGCCTTGACCGCAGTCATGGCCGAATGGCTGTCGTGCTGCCCCACGGTGTACTGTTCCGCGGTGCGAGCGAGGGCAAAATTCGCCGCCAGATTGTTGAACACAACCTTCTGGACGCGGTGATCGGTCTGCCTGCCAACCTGTTTTATGGCACGGGTATTCCGGCCTGCATTCTGGTGTTCCGCAAGGATCGCATTAGCCGAGGTGTCGATAATGTTCTGTTCATCGACGCTTCCGCAGAGGGCAACTTCGAGAAAGGCAAGAACCAGAATCTTCTGCGAGACACGGACATCCAGAAAATTGTGGATGCCTATAAAAAGCGTGAAACCACGCCGAAGTACAGCTATCGTGCGACGCTGGATGAAATCCGGGAGAACGACTACAATCTGAATATTCCCCGCTATGTGGATACCTTTGAAGAGGAAGCTCCTGTAGATATTCAGGCGGTGAAGAAAAATATTGCGGATATCGAAGCTGAGCTGGCACAGGTACAGGAGCAGATGAAAAAGTATTTGGATGAGCTGGGGCTCTAAATGTTTAAATGAGGCAATGCACAATTTATGATACAAAAATTCTGAAATATTGCTGTTTAAATTGTACATTGGCGTATGATATACTTTCTTATGGAAGGAAAGCAAGAATATGGCTGATGAAAGCTTATCAACTGCAAGAAGTAACTCGCAGGAGGAAGGAAAAATGGGAGCATTGACGGATTTTTTAGGAGCCGGCGAAGTTGCTACTGCGCTAGGTGGGGTTGTCACTGCATTACTGGATAAACTGGAGCATGCAGTGGGGTGGTGTGCAAATCATGATACACCAAGTCGTACAGCAGTAAATACTTATATTGAAGAAATTCAAAATAGCGACAAAGATCCATTGGTTAAAGCTGCATTGATCAGTAACTCAAAAAAGATTATTAAGGAGTACTGCAACCAAGAAGATATTGTAGCCATTGCAATACAATCTGTGAAAAGTGATGCAAAACCAGAAAATATTGATGATGACTGGCTAGCACAGTTCATGGATAAAGCTCGTCTTGTATCGAAAAAAGAATTTCAGTTGATATGGGGTAAGATTCTGGCGAATGAATGTAATCATCCGGGATGTATACCAAGAGTTTTGTTAGAAATTCTTTCACGGATGGATACACTTGATGCCGAAGTATTCTCTTTTTTGTGTTCAACAACAATTGCTTTGGAAGATGATTGCGCTCCCGTTATAATATACAACAAACTTGAAGATTATAATTTCCCGAAAATGACATTCGACCAATTGCTAGACCTCGAGGCATTGGGCCTGATCAGCACAGATTTTGTCGGATTTCATGGAGGATTTTATATGTCCGCTTCAAAAGAAAATAGTAGAGTGTGTTATTTTGAAAAATTCAAGTCAGTTGAAAAAGATGAAAAAGTTCCAGTTGGAAATATTATCTATACAAAAGCAGGAAAGGCATTGTATAATTCCATACAATCCGAAAGAATTTCAAACTTTTGGGAGGGTCTTATTCTTCCATATTGGAACAGCATGAAAGATATTATTGAATCCCAGACCGAATGAGGACGGCTGAAGCGTGAAAATGAAAGTAGTTGCAATAAAATCTATCGCAGATGTTTCTTCGGGAAATACACCAAGTCGGCGGAAGTCAGAATATTGGAATGGTAGTATTCCATGGATTACCACAGGTGAATTGGAATCTGGATATGTAACGGCATCGAAAGAGTGCGTTACAGAAAAGGCCTTAAAGGAAACTGCACTAAAACTGTATCATAAAGGAACTGTCTTAATTGCAATGTATGGGCAGGGAAAAACGAGAGGTACAGCAGCAGTCCTTGGAATCGAAGCTACTGTAAATCAAGCATGTGCAGCCCTTACCGTACACAGTGGATGTTCAAAATTTCTTTTCTATCAGTTGCAAAATTCATATCATGCAATTCGAAGATTGAGTAATACCGGAAATCAAGAAAACTTGAATGCAGAGATTATCAAAAATTTCAAGATTCTATGGCCAGATGAACTTGAGCAGCAAAAGATTGCTACCATCCTCTCCACACAGGACAAAGTGATTGAGCTGAAAGAAAAGCTCCTTGCTCAAAAACAGCAGCAGAAAAAATATTTGATGCAGCAGTTGTTGACCGGGAGAAAGCGGCTGCCGGGATTTTGTGAGAAATGGACGAGAAAACAGCTCGGTGAGTTATTTGAAAATCGAGTTGAAATCAATCGAAGTGATCTTGGTCTCCTTGCAATAACAAGCACAAGAGGAATTTTGCCTAGGGACTGTCTTGATTTAAAAGACAATTCGAGTGAAGACAAATCAAAATATCTAAGAATTTGCCCAGGCGATATTGGTTACAATACCATGCGGATGTGGCAAGGCGTTTCTGCCTATTCGGAGTATGAAGGTATTGTAAGCCCAGCATATACCATTCTCGCACCGATGGAGGGTGTATATTCACGCTATTTTGCATATCTTTTTAAGACACAGTCTGTGATTTTTTCTTTTTACCGTTTTTCCCAAGGACTTGTAGATGATACAAGAAATTTGAAATATGAGAATTTTAAAAAGATCAGCGTGTCCATCCCTTCAAAGGTGGCTGAACAAAGAGCAATCGTTCAAATTTTAAGCACCGCCGACCATGAAATTGAACTGCTCCAAAAATCTATTGAGGCAGAAAAGCAGAAGAAAAAGGCGCTGATGCAGTTGCTACTGACCGGGAAAGTGAGAGTGCGAATATGACATTAGAGGAAAAAACATATAAAGAACTATGCAAGCAAGTTGTTGACCGAACAAATCGTCCCCTAACCGAAACACAAAAAGAAATTATAAAGGCAACAATTGAGCAGGCAAGGAATCCAATTGAGTTGATGTCGTCCATAGAGGCGCTGTTAATTGTTTGGGGGGTGCTAAAATGCAAGGAATTTTAGAATTTGTAAAGCAGCATTTTGATACGATCATCACAGTATCAATTACAATCATTGGCTTTATTGTTACTTACTTCATGAATAAAAAAAGTGTGCTAGACGAATTGAAGAAAGATAAGGTAATGCATACTACCGAGCTCATGGAAACACTTCCGTACGACGTGTGTCAGTTTATGAATGAGCTGCTTCATAACAAAAGCAAAACTATTACAAAGCAATCTATAGATGCACATGAAAAAATATTATCTAGGATTATTGCTTATGGCAGTGCTGATGCTGTAAAACTAGCAATTGCTGTTCAAAAATGTGCATATGAAAAGGAACGTCAAACATTACAAGCTGGAGGCGATGATGGAACACGGACATTAGCTGCATATGCGCTCCTAATCACACAATTGAAATTTGATTTAACGTCAGAAGTAATTCCTGCAACTTCGTGGTTTCAAATTAAAATCAAAGATTATGAAAAAATACAAAATAAAACTGAAACTGCAATCAACGCACTTGTTGATGAATTAGGGTTGAATAGCAAGTTTAAAATCTAAAGGAGGTCACCATGAACCTCGATAAATCCATTTACTCCGAAGCCAACATCAGCAAAAAGCCTGCGCTGGAACTGCTGCAGGCCATGGGGTATACATATCTCTCCCCGGAAGAATGCCGTCAGCAGCGCGGAAGCGGCTACCGGGTGCTGTTGCGGGATGTGCTGCGCGGTCAGCTGCGGAAACTGAACCGCTATACCTACGGCGGTGTGGAAAATGAATTTTCTGCAGTCAACATTGAGCACGCCATGGATGATCTGGAAATACCGCTGACGGACGGCCTTGTGCGCACCAGCGAAAAAATCTATGATGCGCTTATGCTGGGCAAAAGCTATCCCGAAACTGTAGGCGAAGGGCGGCTGCTGAACTTCAACTTGAAGTACATTGACTGGGAGGACCCGACGCAGAACCTTTACCATGTCACGGAAGAATTTGCGGTGGAAAGCGCCGATGGACAGCATGATGCCCGCCCGGACATCGTGCTGTTTGTCAATGGAATTCCGTTTGCGGTGATTGAGTGCAAGGCTCCGGATATCCTGGTGGAACAGGCCATTGAGCAAACCTGCCGTAACCAGCAGCCTCACTATATCCCCCAGCTTTTTGCGTTTGCGCAGATCGTAATGGCGACCAATAAAAACGAGGTACGCTATGCAACAACGGGAACACCGAAAAAGTTTTGGAGCATCTGGAAAGAGCAAGATGCAGATTTCCTGAACCGGAAAATGGCTCAGCTGATTCCAGATCGGACACCAACGGTGCAGGATAAAGATATTGTTTCTCTGTTTACACCGGTCCGTTTGTTGGAACTGACAAAGTATTTCGTGCTGTTTGACTACAATGTGAAAAAGATCTGCCGATATCAGCAATATTTTGCGGTGAAGGAAATTCTGCACACAGTCAAACAGCATGATGAAAAAGGGAACCGGTGCGGCGGTGTAATCTGGCATACACAGGGCAGCGGAAAAAGTCTGACCATGGTGATGGTGGCGAAATATTTGCTGCTGGAGCTGCAGGCAGACCATCCACGCGTAGTGATCGTCACCGACCGAAAAGAGCTGGACAAGCAAATCACGGCGACATTCGCGCACACGCGGCTTCGCCCTGCGCGTGCTACCAATGGGCGGCATCTGCTGGGATTGGTTACGGATGAGCGGGTGGACATCGTCACCAGCATCATCAACAAATTCAGCACTGCCGAGCGGCTGGACGGTTGCAACGAATCTCGGGACATTTTTGTTCTTGTGGACGAAAGCCACCGCTCCAATTACGGCAAAATGTCACATAAAATGCGGACGGTTTTTCCAAACGCCTGCTATATCGGTTTTACAGGAACGCCCTTGATGAAGAGCGAGAAGAACACCTTGAAAAAGTTTGGCGGACTGATTCACAAGTATACGATTCAGGACGGTGTAGCCGATGGTGCAATTGTTCCACTGATCTATGAAGGCCGCTTTGTGGAGCAGAAAGTTGACGAAAAGAACATCGACCTATGGTTTCAGCAAACAACAAAACGCCTGACGGAATCACAGCGGGATGATCTCGCCCGGAAATGGAGCAGCATCCGACGGCTGACCTCTACGGATGCACGCATCAAACGGATCGCTTTGGACATCAACGAGGACTTTTGCCGAACCTATAAAAATACAGGCTTCAAGGGAATGGTCGCCACCAATTACAAGCGGGATGCCGTTCGGTATCTGGAATGCTTTGAGCAATTTGGCGATCTGAACTGCGCTGTTGTGATCTCGGCCCCGGATCTGCGCGAGAGCGTGGATGATGCAGATGAAGGAGCAGACGACAAGGTAGTTGCCTACTGGAATCGGATGATGCAGCGCTATGGCAGTGCCGATGATTATGAAGAAGCAATCAAGGCACAGTATCATGCCGGAGAACTGGATCTTGTGATCGTGTGCAGCAAATGGCTTACCGGCTTTGATGAGCCGCTCTGCCAAGTGCTTTACTTGGACAAAGAACTTAAGGAGCACGGTTTGCTTCAGGCCATTGCCCGCACAAACCGCCTGTGCGAGGGAAAAAGCTATGGAATGATCGTGGATTACCGGGGCCTGATCAAAAAATTGGATGAGGCAATGGAGCTTTACAGTGGTGCCGGGCTGGAAAACTTTGATGGGCATGATCTGAAAGGCGTTGTGGTGGACGTGCTCTCTGCGATTGGAACGGTACGCAGCGATTATTCTGCACTGATGGAGTTGCTTTCGGCTGTTCCCGGTCTGACACTTGCCGGAACCGATGCAGAGGCGGTAGAGGTTTTCTTAGCGGATGGTTCGAAGCGGGAAGAGTTTTACAAACGGCTGTGTAACTTTGGTCGCTCCTTGAATCTTGTTCTGAATTCTGAAAAAACCTATGAGGCGCTGGCAGTGGAAGAGCGGGAAAAATATATCAAAGCATTTGGCTTTTTCTCTGCGGTACGGCGTAGCGTGAAACCTCGTTATGGGGATTCAATCGACAATCGGGAATACGAACCTCTGATGCAAAACTTGCTGGACGTACACCTTTCAGTAGAGGGTCTGAAGCGAATCACCGAGCCGGTAGACATTCTGGACAGAGATGCGTTTGAAAAGGAATTAAACGAGTTAGGCTCACTGCGTGCCAAAGCTGATGCGATTCGCACACGGCTCGCCAAGAGTATCAATACGAAGTATCAGGAGAACCCAGCATACTATGAAAATTTTTCCAAGCGCATCAAGGAAGCGCTGGAACTGTATAAAGCCCGAACGATAACGGAGGCGGAATATCTGGCCAAGATGCAGGATATTTTGGAAGATTACCGCACGGGAAAAAGCGCTATCGCATACCCGGACCGCATCCGAGCAAATGTCCATGCACAGGCGTTCTATGGTGTACTGACTGCGATTTTTTCCAATGAAAAATTGTCAGTAGAGCCTGATTTTGCCGCCGAGATGGCACTGGATATTACGACAATCATCGAAAAACATAGCCAGGTAGACTGGACCCACAATCTGACGATCCATGATCGAATCTCGCAGGATATTGATGATCTGTTTTACCGTTATCAAAAAGAAAGGGGCCTGGTACTTTCTTTTGATGTGATTGACATGATTATTGAAAATGTTAAAACAGTTGCGTTGCGGAGGTTTGCATGATACAGATTTGTGCGGTTGAGACGGAGCATGGTTGTATCTGCTATCAGCTAGAACGAAAGAACGTACGCAATATCAATCTTCGGATTCGGACGGATGCCTCTGTTTATGTTTCTGCTCCGAAAGATGTCCCGGAAAGTGTTGTTACACAATTTGTGAAACGACGCAGCCGTTACATTGCTGAGGCACAGCAGCAATTTCGAGAATTCCGACAGTACGCACCGCAGCCCCGGCATTATGTCAGTGGGGAAAGTTTTTCCGTGTTGGGGCGCAGTCTGCGTCTGCGGGTAGAGCAAGGAAAAAAGGACGATATACGTTCCGATGGCGTCTATCTCTATCTTACTGTAAAAAACACAGAAAATCAGGAGCAAAAACAACGTATTGTTGACCGTTATCTGAATAAGGTGTGCCGCGAAATATTTCAGCAGACAGTGGATCGGCTTTATCCGATATTTCGAAAATATGATGTGCCATTTCCACGAATCCATATTCGATCGATGGATACTCGCTGGGGATCTTGTCTTCCGCAGAAGGCTATCATTACATTGAACCGGCACTTGCTCGAAATGCCCGTCAGTTGCATTGAATATGTAGTATTGCACGAGTTTTGTCATTTTCTGTACCCAAACCACTCGAAGGATTTTTATGCGATACTGTCGACACTTATGCCAGATTGGCAGCAACGCAAAAAGCTGTTAGACAAAAATGCACAGTTTGAATTGTGAACACACAGTATACGAGTGTAAAAGAGCGTTTTTCAAAACGCGTAGCGTGCAGTCAATGGGTATAGCTCAAGGGCTTGGGATTTCCCAACAAGCATTTTGCAACGCAAAATAGCGGCTGTATATACAGCCGCCCTGCTTGCTATAGTTGTACTGGGAATGGAATGTGCTTATATAATATCGCTTTTTTCTGAGACTCTTCTCATTTTGAATTGTCAAATCATTTTGTGACTGCTATACTAAACTTATCAAAAATCTTGAGAAAAATGACGCTGTGCAGATCGGATAATTCATGCTGGAAACGAATTATGCCAAGCGTACAGTATTAGGCTAGCACACAGGTTCTGTTGAACAGGATTTTAAAAAGCCACGTGGTGAAGTACAATGGAAAGATCTATATCGCAACGTTTCACAGCAATGCTGCTTTGCGTCTGTCTAATGATCGGGTCCTTACCTTTTTCTGCTTTGCATGGATATGCGAGTAAAAATGAAAGGTCTGCTATCGGTGAACTGGGTGGTTATTTGCAAGGAGCCTTGCAGACGATTGAAAAGACATATGCGGAACGAAAGTTTACCGCTGCACAGGGGCATGGATTTGCGGCAGAACGTGCAAATAATCTCTCGGATGTTCTGCATGGAGAAAAGGCAGCCATTATAGGAGATAACAACGCTAAAAATGGTGCAGACCGTAAAATTCTTAACCGAGATGGAACGACTACCTATATTCAAGATAAATATTATTCCACTGCCAGTGGTTCTGTGAACGCTGCATTTGACAGTGTTACAGGAGAATATCGATATCTTACTTCTGACGGAACAGCAATGTGGCTGGAAGTTCCTTACGACCAATACGAAGAAGCGCTCCGCTTGATGCAAAAGAAAATCAGCGAGGGGAAAGTTCCGGGTGTTTCGGATCCTTCCGAAGCTGTGAATTTTGTAAGGCAAGGAAAGTATACTTATAAACAAGCCCAAAACATTGTCAAAGCGGGAAATATTGACTCCTTGAAATATGATGCCACAAACGGTGTGATCACTGCAGCGAGTTCATTTGGCATCAGTTTTGCACTTGATTTTATTTCTTGCAAAATGAATGGCGAAAGCTTTCAAGATGCCACGAAAAATGCTGCACTGAATGGCCTTAAGACAGGCGGCTTCGTCTTTGCAACTTATATGATCTCAAGTCAGCTTGCAAAAACCGGGCTTAAAACTGCACTTCAGCCTACGACAGAGGCTATTGCGAAATCGCTGGGTAACGGTGTTTCCACTGCTATTCTGAATGCATTCGGTGAAAATACGTCTGCTCTTACAGCAAGCCAAATTACTGCCCATGTGGCCAATATTCTTCAAAATCAGATTATCACATCGGGTGTTATCGTCGTTGCCTTGTCTGTGGGTGACATCATGGATTTGTTCCATGGACGAATTTCTAAAGAACAGCTTTTGAAAAATTTGGTTATTACTGTCGCATCTGTAGCGGGAACAACAGCTGGCGGCATTGCTGGCGGTGCAGTTGGTTCAACACTTTTGCCTGGTGTAGGAACAGCGGTCGGGACCTTTGTCGGTGGCATGGCTGGTGGGGCGGCTTCCGGTTATGTGAGCAATGCACTTCTCAGTAAAATTTATGCAGGCGATGCACAGCAGATGTATGATATTATTTCAGAGCAGTTTCAGGCACTGAGCAACGATTATCTCATCAGTGAAGCGGAAGGAAAAGCAATTACAGAAAAGCTTCAAAATTCCTTGTCAGGTGACACTTTGAAAGAAATGTACTCCAGTGAAGACCGTGAAGCTTTTGCCGTAAATTTAATGGAACCTCTTTTTGAGGAAGAAGTCCAAACTCGTGCAAAAATTGCCCTTCCTACAGAAGATGATGTTCGCACTGAGATGAAAACATCATTGCAGGAAATTGTATATATTCATTGAAAGAGAGAAGGTTCGTATGCAGGAAGATACATTTTTACTCAGTGTGCTTGCCAAATTTCCGAATGTAGAAAAGACGAAAGTGCGATTCTCAACAGTTGCTGTTAATGACCTTCCTTTCTTGAAGTTATGCCGCCTTCTTGCGGAAAACGGACGTGTTATTGAGATTGATGCGGAAACGCAGTATGCTGTCGTTGCAATCGCGGCGTCACCAACCAGTCTGAATGAAGGCGTTGCTGCAATACTTTTGAAAAACAAGATTTTATATATTGCGTCATATGCCAAAGAAGGTCTGATCAAACAGCATTCAACCGAAAAAATCATTCAAAGATTAACGGAGCTCGTAAGATAATGCAGGACACGAAAACTACCTCAAAGAATACCTTGCCAATCACGTGGATTGTAGTGAGCATTCTGACTATGATTTTGCTTGGAGCAGGAGTGATCCTTATGCGGGAAATATTTCCTTTGCAGAAAGCTTCCATTGCCTATAACGAAGCCATCGTTGGATATAATGCGAATGCCGATACATACAATTTTTTGCTTAAGACCACTTCCATTGACAATCTCGATGGCTTTCCGATCGCAGCTGACAAATTGAGTTCGGTGGACACTACTTTGTCCTCGGTTATTCGTTCCTTTTCTAATGGAAATTCGGCAAAAAAGACGCAGATGGATATTCGGACGATTGCGGACCTTTCCGATTACCTGACGGAGAATATTCGTATCCTGGAACAAATTACTGCTCCATCTAAAGCGTGGGTTGCGGAACGGCTGCAAAATGTTGATGACATTCTGGAAATTCAGGCTGTAACACCGGACAATGATCCAAACGGGTTACTGAACAAGGAAGATGGCGGCTATACTGCTTGCATTTATTTTACATCTACGGGCATCAATGTGGATGGAGACTCTCCTGTATCCAAAGGAACAGACGGAGGTGGTGCAATCGAGGTATATGGCACACTGGAGGATGCTGAAGCTCGTTGTGAGTACCTGCACGGTTTTGATAATACGATTTTGTATACTGGCTCCTATGCAATTGTTGGCACAATGGTCATTCGAATCTCTTATATTTATACAACTGAAGAACAATATGAAATGACCAACCGAATTACGAAAGAGCTTACAAAGTTGGAAAAAACTGATGCAGAATAAATAAGTAGTGTCCAAGTTGTTGAAAATTCGATGTTTCGTCCTATTGACGGTTTTGTGCAGAGCGGCTATAATATAATTGAGATTATCATAATTCAAATTATATTAAGCGAGAGGCGAACGGTATGGACTTCATCGGCAGAACATCCGAACTGGCAACGCTGAATGCGGAGCTAGAGCACGGCAGCGGCTTTGTGGTGATTTACGGCAGGCGGCGTGTTGGAAAAACGACGCTGATCAAAGAGTTTGTCAAGGATAAACGTGCGTTTTACTTTCTGGCAACCACAGAAAGTGAAGCCCAGAGCATGAAGCGGTTTGCCGGGG
>OJPL01000402.1_pt1 | contig 16528 bp, 10 predicted proteins | sample 1598501 | NCBI WGS metagenome assembly OJPL01 (sample SAMN03922486, study PRJEB24848) | human gut metagenome | isolation source: stool sample | host: Homo sapiens | place: Germany | collected 2011-05 | reverse complement strand
TGCCGGTGAAGCTCTCGGGGCTGTACTCGAACAGGAAGTTGCCCTCGTACTCCTGACTGAGCTGCTTGACCAGCTTTGCGCCGTCGGTGGCGATCTTCTTGATCTCCTCCTTGCTCTTGTGGAACACCTGCTCGCGCTGGGCCACAGAGGTGGAGTTATAGAAGTGGATCACCGCCCGGGGAGCGCCCTTGACGGCCTCAAAGGTCTTGCGGATGATGTGGTCACGGCACTGGGTCAGCACCTGCACGGTGACATCCTCGGGGATCATGTTCTTCTCAATCAGGGTGCGCAGGAACTCGTACTCGGTGTCGCTGGCGGCAGGGAAGCCCACCTCGATCTCCTTGAAGCCGATCTTGACCAGCATCTGGAAGAACTCCAGCTTTTCCTCAAGGCTCATGGGCACGATCAGGGCCTGATTGCCGTCGCGCAGGTCCACACTGCACCATGCGGGGGCCTTTTCAATGTGATCCTTCTTTACCCAGCTGTCATAGCCTGCGGGTACCGGGTAGTAACCCGGAGCGTACTTGGTTGCGTCCATCATAATGTGCGTCCTCCTGATGTTGTGGTGAGACGAACCCTCTCAGTCAACCCCTGCGGGGCTGCCAGCTCCCCCAAAGGGGGAGCTTTTCGGCTTCTGACGGGCAAGTCGGTCCTTCTTCGAAGAAAGATCTCTTCCCTTTTCTTAAAGCTCCCCCCTCGGGGGAGCTGTCGCCGTCAGGCGACTGAGAGGGTTTACATACGAAAAGGCTCTCGTCTTTCAAGGCGAAAACCTTGAGAGACGAGAGCCTGTAAATTCAAACTACAGAGCACCCGTGGTACCACTCTCTTTGCTGCGCCTTTGGGCACAGCCGCTTTGCACGATCGGCTTTTTACGGCGAATCGCTGCCCGGGTAACGGTGGGCGTCCGTCAGAGCCTACTTGTGTGTTCAGCTCTGCCGCTCAGGGGCCAGTAACCGAAACCCTCTGCACCCGCCTTGCACCACCCGGCGGCTCTCTGTACGCAGAAGAAATTCGTTTTTTCCCCGTCAACGCATTTGTGCTTTTTTCAAAGTGGACTAAGTTTAGCATGATTCGCAGGCAGTGTCAAGCAGTCTGGCTCATTCTCAAAATGAAACAATTTCACAAAAGAAGGGGCAGAATTTTCCAAAATTGTGCACGGGTCGATTCGATGCATTTTACAGTCGATTCGTGCCGGAGATCGTCCGGGGGAGGGGCAAGCGTGATATGATACAGACAAAGAAAGAGAGGAGGCACTCATTTTATGAAACGATGGACCCGAAAACTCCTTGCCGGTCTGCTGAGCTTTGGCATGCTGCTGCAGGTGGCAAGTCCCCTCAGCGCACTGGCGGCAGACGGCAACACACAGAGTGGTGCGTTGACCATTTGGTGGAGCAACGAACTACTTGCTACCGCGAACCCCGAAGCAGATGGTACTCTGAACTGGGAAAATGGCTATAATCCATTTGAAAGTGTTCAAATCGAGTATGATGCTACAAGCAAGACTTACAAATTCGAGGGCATGCTGACCCCACCGAAAAATGGTTATATGACCATAAAAAAGGATTCCGCGGAGGACAGCATCTACATTGATGGCAGCGACCAAAAAGCTGTAAATGGCACTGTTTACATCGGGACGGAGGAATCTCCTATAAAAAATGTTACGATCACAAGCAGCAATAGTGAAGCCACTGTCAAAGAACAGGCGGTTATTAGAGCAACTGGTGATGTAAAACTTTTCAATACCGGTGGTGGACAAGTAGCGGAGCAGGCTGCGTCAGACTGTAAAGCGCGGAGTGTCAGTATCGTTGGTGGCAGCAGTACTGTTCCCACCGCTGGTGTTTTAATCTGGGTCGAGGACGCTTCTGGAAATGTAAGCATTGTTAATAATGAGGAAGATGGCCTTGTTGCAGGTGGCAGAGTACGCGTAAAAGCTGACGGCAATGTTGATATTAAAGGCGGCATTGCTAAAACCAGCCGGGAATCTACGAAATCGGACATTATCAGCGGCGGTAAAGTAACGTTTGATGCCAATGCATCCAGTGCAAACGCGTTGAAGGATATGTCCCTCATTGTAACCGCAGCCGATGCTGTAACCCTCAAGAGCCATTCGAGCAACAGCTTCCTCTCTGGTGAAAAAGCGTACATTGATGTTACCGCACCCAGTTTGACGGTTGGTAATGATGGCAGTGGCGTGATTGACGGAACTGTTAAGTTCACCCGCACTGATACCACGAGTGCTTACCGTGTGGCAGTTGGTGAAAGTGAAAGTAGCAATACGCAGACTGCGCTGACGGATACGACTTACTCTGCAACGGTGAATGCGAAGTATCTGAACATCCAGCCTGGTACCCCGGAAACCACTGACTCGGATGATAAAGTAACCAACTACGGCATCACGGTTACGATGAACCATGGTGAAGCCATTGGAGTGACCAGCAATAACTGCGGGAACATTCTCGGTGACACCTACACCAACGGCAAGCTCACCTATGACCCGGAGAGCCACACCCTGACCGGTACCGGCACCTTTGGCAAGTTGAAAATCAATATTACAGCTGCGGACAGTGTGGATGTGAAGCTGAGCAACGACGCAGGCGGCATCGTGGTAGATGGAAGTCTGACTGTTGATGGAGCGCAGAATGTGACCGTAGTCAGCAAAAACGCTGCGGATAGTGATTCGTTCGGAACTGTTGTCTGTGGTGATGTTACAATCAACTGTACCGGCAATATCCTGCTGGAAAATGAGGGCACAGGCGATGTGATTGGTGGAAGTAGCGCTTCCAGAACATTAAAGGTAGTAAAAGCACATGATGTGACGATCCGTGGCGTATGCAATGCAAACGAATCCACAAAGGCAACTTATACGATTTTTGGCAGCGCAGAAATTGATTGTACAGGAAATGTGGAGATCACATCTGACACATTTGTAGCAGTGAAAACGGATCTGACTGTTAATGGAGCACAGAATGTGACCATTTCTGGTAATCAAGACAGTGGAGCAACCATTGGCGGCGCTGCTGACATTAGCTGTTCTGGCACTGTAACGCTGGAAAACAAGGGCAGCGGCAAGGCTGTCAGAGGTGAGCTGAAATACACCCCGACTCATACACAGAAGTACGAGATCAAGACCGGTGCGGCTGCCGCAAGTGCGGAGACTTTCTACACGGGCGAAAGCGGCACAGGATACACGGGTGCTTTTAATGATCCGTACATCAGCATTGCCCCGGCAAGCAGCGGTGACACCACCCCCGACGATACCGGTACGGTGGACTCCGGTTCTGACGCAGGCGGCGCTGTTGCAGCCGTTCTGGTGGGCGGCGCGGCTGTTCTGGGCGGCTACGAGATCGCTACCCGGGTGATCCTGCACAACATCCTGCCCGAGGGCACAGCCATCCCCGCAAACCGCGGTCAGCTGGCACTGCTCGTCTGGAACAATGCAGGCAGGCCCGAACCCGCCGCACAGCCCGCGTTTGCGGATGTGGCCGACGCTGACATGGCAAAGGCTGCACAGTGGTGCGTGGAACAGGGCATCATGGAAGCCAAGACCGCAGAAACCTTCAAGCCGGAAGGCTGGACCCCCAAGCTCAAGGTCATTAAGGTCTGGAACAAGGCGTTCCCCAAGCAGTAATCGCATAATAACAGTACAATAACGCCCCCGGAAGAACAATAGCCTTCCGGGGGCGTTGTGTTTCGCACCAGAGTATGGTACACTATTTGCAAGGCACTGATTGCAAAATCGGTGGTCATGCTTCCTGCTCCCGCATCACTGATTCTTCCTATACATGGAACGAAGCAGAGGTTCCGGGAGTGGAACTTTTTTGTAAATGAAGCTTCCCGGAGCCTTGAAGGCGAAGGGAGGAATGCCGAATGACGTTGTCTGAGACCATGCTGCTGTTGACTCTTCTGGCCACAGTGGCGGCGTTGCTCGTTGATGTAGCGAAAGCTGCATTTGACATTGCGTGGAAGATCTCGCACGACCGAAGAAACGATAAAAACAAAAAAGATTGACCGCCCAGTGTTCCAAGCCTGACGGTCAATCTTTTTGACTAGCGGGACAGGAAGCTGACCATTGCAGTCAGCGCCCTTTCTATTTGTAGTATAATCGAACCAACGTATATTGTCAAGCAGAGCGCACGGACTCTTATTGTTAACAATTTGCTAAGTTTTTGGAAAGTTCTGCTCGAACCGCTGTTGCGGGCCCGGCGGCTGTGCTATACTACTTGCATCAAGAACCAAAGGAGGAATTGCGTCATGAAAGAAGTCAAACCTTCCAAAAAGCCGTTGGCGATCTATTACGCCATCGTGCTGGCGGTCCTGCTGCTGCTCAACCTTGTGCTGCTGCCGTGGATGAGCGAGCGTCAGGTGGAGGAAGTGGACTACGGTACCTTTATGACCATGACCGAGGAAAAGAACATCGGCCGTGTGGATATCGAATCCAACCAGATTATTTTTACCGATAAAGAGGAAAAGCAGGTCTACAAGACCGGCCTGATGAACGACCCGGAGCTTACCCAGCGCCTGTATGATGCCGGAGCGCAGTTTTCCAGCGAGATCGTGGAGCAGGGGTCGCCGATACTCAATTTCCTGATCTGGTTCCTGCTGCCCATCCTGCTGTTCAGCTTCATCGGCAACCAGATGAACAAAAAGCTGATGGAAAAGGCCGGCGGCGGCCCGGGGGCTATGATGTTCGGCGGCGTGGGCAAGTCCAACGCCAAGGTCTATGTGCAGTCCACCCACGGCATCCGCTTTGCGGATGTTGCCGGTGAGGATGAAGCTAAGGAAAACCTGCAGGAGATCGTGGATTACCTGCACGACCCCGGCAAGTACGAGAGCATTGGCGCATCCATGCCCAAGGGCATCCTGCTGGTGGGCCCTCCGGGCACCGGCAAGACCATGCTGGCCAAGGCCGTGGCAGGCGAATCCAACGTGCCCTTCTTCTCCATTTCCGGTTCCGAATTTGTGGAGATGTTCGTGGGCATGGGCGCGTCCAAGGTGCGCGACCTGTTCCGGCAGGCCAAGGAAAAGGCCCCCTGCATCGTGTTCATCGATGAGATCGATGCCATCGGCCAGAAGCGCAACAGCGGCAATCTCGGCGGCAACGACGAGCGTGAGCAGACTTTGAACCAGCTGCTCACCGAGATGGACGGCTTTGAGGGCAACACCGGCGTCATCATTCTGGCGGCTACCAACCGCCCGGATTCGCTGGACCCGGCCCTGACTCGTCCCGGACGTTTTGACCGCCGCGTGCCGGTGGAACTGCCCGACCTCAAGGGCCGCGAAGAGATTTTGAAGGTGCACGCCAAAAAGGTGGCGCTGGCCCCAGGCATCGACTTCAACACCGTGGCCCGCATGGCCTCCGGTGCATCCGGTGCGGAACTTGCCAACATCGTCAACGAAGCAGCCCTGCGCGCCGTGCGTGCAGGCCGCAAGAGCGTGACCCAGGCCGATCTGGAGGAGAGCATCGAGGTGGTCATTGCAGGCTACCAGAAGAAGAACTCCATCCTCACCGACAAGGAAAAGTGCATCGTGGCCTACCACGAGATCGGCCATGCACTGGTGGCGGCCAAGCAATCCAACTCTGCCCCTGTGCAGAAGATCACCATTATCCCCCGCACTTCCGGCGCACTGGGCTACACCATGCAGGTGGACGAGGGCAACCACTACCTGATGAGCAGGGAAGAGCTGGAAAACAAGATCGCCACCCTCACCGGCGGGCGCGCCGCCGAGGAAGTGGTGTTCCGATCCATCACCACCGGTGCCTCCAACGATATCGAGCAGGCCACCAAGCTTGCCCGCGCCATGCTTACCCGCTACGGCATGAGCAAGGACTTTGACATGGTGGCGCTGGAGACCGTGAACAACCAGTATCTGGGCGGCGACACCTCGCTGGCCTGCTCGGCGCAGACCCAGCGCGAGATCGACCAGAAGGTGGTGGAGCTGGTCCGGGCCCAGCACGAAAAGGCCATCCGCATCCTGACCGACAACCGCGCCAAACTGGACGAGCTGGCACAGTATCTGTACCAGAAGGAGACCATCACCGGCGAGGAGTTCATGGAGATCCTGAACCGGGAACCGGCACAGGCCCAGTGACCCCGGCGGCAGAGCTCCAAAAAATTTTTATAGCCCGCTGCAATAATCCCGCCGCCGCATCCGTTTATAAGACAGATGCGGCGGTTTTGTATTACACCGCATGGCAGACCATGGTTTTCCACAAAACAAAAATGCGCGGTGCAAAACCGCCGTCAACGGAGGTATTCCAAATGAAACTGAACCATAAATTTGTCCGTACCGTCACCACCACCGCTGCAGTGCTGGGCGCTGCAGCCATGCTGAGCGTGGGCGCATTTGCCGCAGAGGCAGACATCAACGACCCTGTTGCCGCAGGCTATCTGCCCCCGCAGGAGCAGATGGTGCAGGGGGATATCGCCCTGCACAGCGCCGATGTGGCGATCGGCGAAAAGGACCCCACCTACGGCGGCTACGGCGCACCGGAGGGAAACCCCATTCAGGGCAATATCATGCTGATCTCCGGCGATGAGCTGGCCGCCCCGTCCGCAGATGCAGCGGCGAAAAAGAGCGAGGCCCGCTACACCGTCAAGGGCCTGTTCGGCAGGGAAGTGCTGTACACTGCCCGCCAGAAGGACAGCGTGCTGACGCTGGATGTGCCCGCCGGTTCTGCTACCTTCCGCACCACCGTGCAGGACATGCAGACCCTGCTGAACGAGGGTGTGAGCACGCTGGTGGTCCAGACCGAGAAGGGCTCCACCACCCTGAACCTGTCCCTGCTGGTGGAGGGCCAGAAGGGCACCGACCGCGTGGTGCTGCGCCGACTGGGCGAAAACACCTTCCTCACCGTGGGCCTGCGCTGCCGCCGCGACCTGATCGTGGGGCGCTGACCGCTGAGATCAAATGATGAAAGGGCTGCTGCACGCAGAGATGTGCAGCGGCCCTTTTTGCGCTTTTCTGTTAAGTTTTTGAAAATTTGCGCAGATGCCTTTGCAAAGTCTGCCGGGAGATGTTATAGTTAAATTGAAACAGTATGCATTCCCGATAGAAAGGAAAAGACGCCATGGAACACTTTGTGGAGTTTGAGGACGTTTGCAAATACTACCAGACCGGCAGTGTGAAGATCGCCGCCGCAGACCACCTGAATTTCTATGTAGATAAGGGCGAGTTCTGTATCATCGTGGGGCCCTCCGGCGCAGGCAAGACCACCCTGCTGAACATCCTTGGCGGTATGGACAGCTGCGACGAGGGCAACGTCTGGCTGGACGGCCAGAACGTGAGCCACTTTACCGCCAGAGAGCTGACGACCTACCGCCGGTACGACGTGGGCTTTGTGTTCCAGTTCTACAACCTTGTGCAGAACCTGACCGCACTGGAGAACGTGGAGCTGGCCAGCGAGATCTGCCGCGACCCGCTGGACCCCAAAGAGACTCTGCGCAGCGTGGGTCTGGGAGAGCGGCTGAACAACTTCCCGGCCCAACTTTCCGGCGGCGAGCAGCAGCGGGTGTCCATTGCCCGCGCACTGGCCAAAAACCCCAAGCTGCTGCTCTGCGACGAGCCCACCGGTGCACTGGACTACAAGACCGGCAAGCAGGTGCTGGCCCTTTTGCAGGATACCTGCCGCCGCACCGGCCGCACGGTGATCGTTATTACCCACAACACCGCCCTGACGGCGATGGCAGACCGCATCATTCAGGTGCGCAGCGGTAAGATCGTCTCCAATCAGGTCAACGAGCACCCTGTGCCGGTGCAGGAGATTGAGTGGTGAGAGCTGTGCTGAAAAGTTATCGTAAAAACATCCTGCGGGAAATGAAGGACAATCTGAGCCGCATGGTCTCGCTGTTCGGCATCGTGGCGCTGGGCGTCATGATGCTGACCGGCCTGATGAGTTTTGCGCCCAGCATGCGCATCGCCGGACAGAAATACTACGTGCAGCAGAATGTGTTCGACCTGCGGGTGCTGTCCACGCTGGGCCTTTCGGAGGAGGACATTGCCGCCATTGCCGCCGTGGACGGCGTGGAGGCTGTGCAGCCGGTAAAATATCAGGACGTGGAGGCCCAGTGGCAGGGCCAGAGCGAGACGGCGGTGGTGCGCCTGCAGCAGCTGCCCGCCGACCCCGGGGCCGACACGGCAGAAAATATGAACCGTCTGGTGCTGCTCTCGGGCCGGATGCCCGAGGCTCCGGACGAGTGCGTGGTGCATGTGATGGGCTACGGCGACCCGGTGGAGCCGGGCACTGTGCTCACCCTGCCGGAGGACACCGAACATGTGAGCCGGAAGCAGTTCACGGTAGTGGGCACCGTGCAGGACCCGCAGCATTTTTCCACGGACAAGGAGAGCAGCACCGCCGGTGACGGCCAGCTGGATGATATCGTATTCCTGCCGGAAGGCAGCCTGACCATGGATTATTATACGGCGTGCTATCTCAAGGTGGAAAATGCCGGCCTGTATGATAATTACTCGGACGAGTATCAGGCGACAGTGGATGACACAGCCGCAAGGGTAAAGGCCATCAGCGGGGCACAGTGCACAGCCCGGCGGGCGGAGCTGATCGAGGACGCCAGTGCAGAGCTGGCCGATGCCCGGGCCGAGTACAACGACAAAAAAGCCGAAGCAGACCGTCAGTTTGCGGAGGCAGAGCAGCAGCTGGCCGATGCACAGGCGCAGCTGGACAGCGCCAAAGCCCAGCTGGACGCGGGCGAAGCGGAGCTTGCCGCCAGCAAAAAGGCCCTGCCGGATACCATGCAGGGCGGTGCGGACGAGCTGGTGAGCGGCGAGCAGCAGTTGCTGGAATTTGAGGATCAGCTGCAGCAGATCGAGATGCTGGTGAACCTGAAAAAGGTGGCCGACCCGCTGCTGGGCTATGCAGAAACGGCTCTGCACAACGCGCAGAAGGCGCTGGACGAGGCCGAGCCCGCCGACGAGGAATACACCGACCTGCGGGATGCCCTGCAGAAGGCGCAGGATGCTTACGACAACATCAGCGGCCAGCTGAACGGCTATCAGGCCCAGCTGGACGAGGGCAAGCGCCAGATGTATGCACAGGGGCTGATCTCTTCGCCCAGCCTTTCCAACGAGCAGCTGGTGACCGAAGCCAAAGCCGCGCTGCGCCAGATGAAGGTAAAGCTTCTGCAGGGGCAGCTGCAGCTGACCACCGGCACGGCCACAGCCTACACCCAGTTCGACGCGGCGCGCACCCGGCTGGACGAGGGCTGGCAGGAATACAGGGACGGCGTGCAGCAGCTGGCCGATTCCCGCGCGGAGTACGAGAGCCGAAAGGCCGAAGCCGAACAGCAGCTGGCCGACGGCCTTGCCCAGCTGAACGACGCTGAGGAGCAGGTGAGCCAGATCAAGAGCGGCGAGTGGTATGTGCTGGACCGCGGCTCCACCATGAGCTTTGTCACCTTTGAGCAGTATGCCGACCGCATGGATGCCATTGCACGGGTGTTCCCGGTGTTCTTCTTCCTGGTGGCGGCACTGGTGGCCACTACTACCATGACCCGCATGGTGGACGAGAACCGCCTGCAGCTGGGCACCCTGAAAGCACTGGGCTACTCCAACGCAAAGATCGCAGGCAAGTACCTGTTCTATGCCCTCAGCGCCAGCGTGCTGGGCAGCATCGTGGGCATGGTCATCGGCTTTGTAGTGTTCCCGCTCATCATCTGGTACGCCTACCAGATGATCTTCAGCATGTCCACCTTCACGCTGCACTTTTACCCCGGCATGGCGGCAGCCAGTGTGGCCATCAGCGCGGCCGTCATCGGGTTTGCCACATGGAGTGCCTGCCGCGCCAGCCTGAAGGAAAAGACCGCAGCCCTGCTGCTGCCCCGGGCACCTGTGGCGGGCAAGCGCATCTTTTTGGAGTACATCACCCCGCTGTGGCAGCACATGAGTTTCTCCCAAAAGACCACAGCCCGCAACTTGTTCCGCTACAAAAAGCGCTTTTTCATGACCGTGCTGGGCGTGGCGGGCTGCACAGCACTGCTGCTGATCGGCTTTGGCATTCAGGATTCCATCCTGCCCATCGTGGACAAGCAGTCTGAGCAGCTGACCCACAACGATATGACCATCGTCCTCAGCGATGAAAAGGCGCTGACCATGGAACAGGGCCTTGCCAGCACGCTGGACAGCAGCAGTGCGGTCCGCAGCTGGGGCGTGTTCTACACAAAGTCCACCACCCTTTATAATGAAGAGGGCGGGAGCGCTGACGTCAGCATCGTGGGCGCGGAGGACGATGCCCGGATGACCGAATACTTCACCTTCCGCACCCGGGTGGGCCACGACCCCATTCCCTTTGAAGAGGACAGCGTGATCCTGACCGAAAAAACGGCCCTGAATCTGGGACTGAGCGTGGGTGATACGTTCTACGTGGAGGCTGCAGACGGGAGCCGTGTGCCGCTGACCCTGACCGGCATTGCCGAGAACTACATGTTCACCCGGCTGTATCTGTCCGGTGCGCAGCTGGAGAGCCTGCTGGGCGGCACACCGGAGTGGAATACCGTGTACGGCCTGACCGGCTGTGCCACCGAGGCAGAGTACAACGCCCTGCGCACAAAGCTGCTGGGCTGCAACTACGTCAGCAGCGTCAGCTTCACCGAGGACACCACCTCCATGTTCGGCAGCCTGATCGGCAGCCTGAACTACGTGGTGGTACTGATCATCGTGTGCGCGGCGGCGCTGGCGGCGGTGGTGCTGTACAACCTGATCAGCGTCAACCTTGCCGAGCGCAAAAAGGAGCTTGCCACCATCAAGGTGCTGGGCTTCTATGACAAAGAAGTGTACCGCTACATCTTCCGCGAGATCGAGCTTTTGTCCCTCATCGGCTCCGGCGTGGGCCTGCTGCTGGGCGTGCCGCTGCACCGGTTCATCATCCTGACCGTGGAAATGGATCAGCTGATGTTCATTCGCACCATTGCACCCCGCAGCTATCTGCTGGCAGTGGCGCTGACCATGCTGTTCACCGTTGTGGTCTGCTTTGCCATGCGGCGGCATGTGCGGCATATCAGCATGGTGGAAAGCATGAAGGCACCGGAGTAATTGTTCACTCCTGCAGCGCGGCAAAGAACCGGTAAATTCATAAAAGCTTCATATAAAGAACATGTTTTCGCTGAAATTATCTGGTATCCTGATATCACCGGACAGGCAGAGCCGCAACTGCCTGAATGGGTAACATGATTCCTCCTTTACAAACCAAATACCGCAAAAAATACCGCGCCCCGTCTGTTCCGCAGCAGACAGGGCGCGGCGTTTTGTTATGGGCGAAAAGTACAGCGCGGGCTGCCGCTCAGACCGTCAGCCCTGCAGCCTCTTCCGCGATGGCATCGGCCTGCATCTGGGTGAGCACCCGGCACTTGACCATCCGCTTGAGCACGGTCTGGGTGCGCTTGAGGGCCAGCTCCGGGCTGCTGGCGTAGAGCGAGGGCGCGTTGGGCAGGCCCGCCAGAAACACGGCTTCGGCATCGGTCAGCTGGGCGGGTTCCTTGCCGAAGTATCCCTCGGCGGCCTGCGTGATGCCGTAGCAGCCGTTTCCAAAATAGATGGTGTTGGCGTACATCTCAAAGATCTGCTGCTTGGAGTAGGCCTTTTCCAGATCGAACGCGGCTAGCATTTCGGCGGCCTTGCGGGCCAGATGCTTGTCCTGCGTGAACAGCTCGTTCTTGGCAAGCTGCTGGGTCAGGGTGCTGCCGCCCTCGGCCAGAGAGTGGGTACGCAGGTCGGCCAGCAGGGCGCGGGCGATGGCACCCGGGTCGATGCCCTTGTGGGTCATAAAGTGCTCGTCCTCGGTGCAGATGACCGCATTGATGTAGGTCTGCGGCAGCGCATCGTAGAAGGTATAGCTCCCGCGGGCACGGATGGTGTCGTACATGGAAGCCACCGGGTAACTGCTGGCGGCACTGCGGTACAGCTGCCTGCCCTGATAAAAGAACCAGCCGCCTGCCAGCAGTCCGCCGAGCAGCAGAATGCACAGGAAGGTGAGCAGACTCTGTGTTACAAAACGAAAGAAACGATGAAGCATCGAAAAACTCCTTTGATGATAAAAAAGAACGCTACCATAATAAACGATTTGCCGGGCTTTTGCAAGAACGGTTCCAGTATAGCAGCAAATTTTTAAGGTTTTATCAAGGAATGGAAAAAGTTCTCCGAAGGAACAGAAAAGTATGACTCCTGTTGCAACTGCACAAGGCCCTGCCGCAAATGCGGGCTGCGCATCGTGCAGAAAACTCAATTTGCAAAAAACTGGAATTAACCCATTGACAAACTAGGTAAGAAGGAATATAATGCAGACAACAAATCCACAAGCCTGATGGGAAATTGAAAGACCGGCTTGTAGAGGAGTGGGAAAGAGTTTTACGGGAAAGGAGGGCACGGATATGAAGCTGATTTGGAACGACCTGCTGCATGCAAACTTCCGCTGTGGGCGAATGTGCGGTGACCGGGCAGAACATCTGGCTGTGAACTGTACGATGCCCTCTTGTTGTGCACGAATGTGTGCCCGAATGTGACATGGGATAGTTTTACAGCTGAATTGTGATTGCCCGGTGCGCTTTTGTATCACGCATCGGGATTTTTTGTATCAGGAAATTATACTAAAAGTACAAATAGAGAGGTAAAATACAATGTCTAACTATAAATTTGAGACCCTGCAGCTTCATGTTGGCCAGGAGCAGGCCGATCCCGCAACCGATTCCCGCGCAGTGCCTATCTACCAGACCACTTCCTATGTGTTCCGCAACAGCCAGCACGCAGCAGACCGCTTTGGTCTGGCAGATGCCGGCAACATCTATGGCCGCCTGACCAACTCCACCCAGGACGTGTTCGAGAAGCGCATCGCTGCTCTGGAGGGCGGCGTGGCTGCTCTGGCAACCGCCTCCGGTGCCGCTGCCATCACCTACACCATCGAGGCACTGGCACAGGCCGGTGACCACATCGTGGCCCAGAAGACCATCTACGGCGGCAGCTACAACCTGCTGGAGCACACCCTGACCCAGTTCGGCGTCACCACCACCTTTGTGAACGCACATGATCTGGCCGAGGTGGAGAACGCCATCCAGCCCAACACCAAGGCAATCTATCTGGAAACTCTGGGCAACCCCAACAGTGATATCCCCGATATCGACGCCATTTCTGCCATCGCGCACAAGCACGGCCTGCCGCTGGTCATCGATAACACCTTCGGCACCCCGTACCTGATCCGTCCCATTGAGCACGGCGCAGATATTGTTGTTCATTCCGCCACCAAGTTCATCGGCGGCCACGGCACCACGCTGGGCGGCATCATCGTGGACAGCGGCAAGTTCGACTGGAAGGCAAGCGGCAAGTTCGGCAACATCGCCGATCCCAACCCCAGCTACCACGGCGTCTCCTTTGCCGATGCAGCAGGCCCCGCAGCCTTTGTCACCTACATCCGTGCGATCCTGCTGCGTGATACCGGTGCCACCATTTCGCCGTTCAACGCCTTCCTGCTGCTGCAGGGCACCGAGACCCTGAGCCTGCGCATCGAGCGCCATGTGGAGAACACCAAGAAGGTGGTCGAGTTTCTGGCAAACCACCCGCAGGTGGAGAAGGTCAACCACCCCTCCCTGCCGGATCACCCGGATCACGCCCTGTACCAGAAGTACTTCCCCAACGGCGGCGCTTCCATCTTTACCTTCAACATCAAGGGCGGCCGCGAGGAAGCATTCAAGTTCATCGATAACCTGAAGATCTTCTCTCTGCTGGCAAACGTTGCGGATGTGAAGAGCCTTGTCATCCACCCCGCTTCCACCACCCACAGCCAGCTGAACGATCAGGAGCTGGCCGAGCAGCAGATCTACCAGAACACCATCCGCCTGTCCATCGGCACCGAGCACATCGATGATATCATTGCCGATCTGGAGGCAGGCTTCGCAGCTGTCCGCGGTGAGTAAGCCACTCCCCCTGAGCGCCTCCGACAGAGTGTGTATGTGCCTTGTCTTTTCTTCTTTTCTCTCCTTGTCTGATGGAACCATTCCCTGTATCCTGGGGCGTATCTGACACCTTGAACAGTTCCTGAACACCGCAAAAGGGCCCCTGCCAACCGGCGGGGGCCCTTTTGCGGTCAGATGTGCTTTAACCTTTGACACCGCCCAGCGCCACACCGCGGACGATGAACTTGGAGAGCAGCAGATAGACGATGATCACCGGCAGGATGGCGATGGCCACCATCATGTACACCTTGCCCATATCGAACTTGAGGAAGTCTGCGCTGCGCAGCTGTGCAATGAGGATGGGCAGGGTCTTTTTGTCGGCGCTGTCCAGCACCAGAGCGGGGATGAAGTAGTTGTTCCAGCTGGCCACGAAGGAGAAGATGGCCTGCACGGCAAGGGCCGGCTTCATGATGGGCAGCACGATCTTATTAAAGGTATAGAACTCGCCTGCACCGTCGATGCGGGCGGCCTCCACGATCTCCATGGGCAGGGAAGCGTCCAGATACTGCTTCATGAAGAAGAACACCGTGGGCGCTGCGATGCTGGGAAGGATCAGCGGAACAAAGCTGTTTTTCAGGCCCATTTTGGTGATGAGCTGCAAAAAGCCCAGAGCCGACACCTGCGTGGGCATGGTCATGATGAGCAGGATGATGGCAAAGGCGGCTTTTTTGAACCGGAAATTGTAGGCGTAGATGCCGTAAGCCGTCAGGGCCGAGAAATACACGCTGAGGGCTGCCGAGCAGGCAGAGACGATCAGGCTGTTGCGGATGCCGGTGCCCACCGGGATATTGGCGTCTGCCAGCACGTTCCGGAAGTTGGTGACGAGGGACTTGCCCGGCAGCAGCGAGAAGCCCTTCTGGATCTCAAAATGGGTGCGGGTGGAGTTGATCACCAGCACATAGAAGAAGAACAGACACAGAAAGCTGATGAGCACCAGCACCAGATAGCACCAGGCGCGGCGTGCCGCCAGTGTTGCTTTTTCAGACTGCGTTTTCGGAGTGCGTGCCATATTCACTTGCCCCCTTTAGCTGCTGCCTTTCGGGCAGCTTTCAATTCCCTGCGCTGGGCTTTGGTCAGGCCGTCATCCTCCCGGGTGAGGGAGAAGTAGACCACCACGCACAGCACCGCACAAACGAGGAACAGCACCACCGAGACAGCACCGGCCATGCCGTAGTTCTTGCTGAACAGGTGGTTGTTCAGGTACATGATCATGGTGGTGGAGGTGCGGTCCGGCCCGCCCTTGCCGTTGGTGAGGATCTGCGGCACATCGAACATCTGCAGACCGCCGATCATGGAGGTGATCATCACGTAGACCAGAATGGGCCGGATGAGCGGGATGGTGATCTTCCAGAACATCTGGTTCGGGGTGCAGCCGTCCAGCTCCGCAGCCTCGTACAGGGTGGGGTCCACGCCCATGATGGCTGCCATGAGCATGATGGTGGTGTTGCCGAACCACATGAGGAAATTCATCAGGCCGATGAGTCCCCGGTTGCCCCACACGGTGTTCAAAAAGCTGATGGGAGCCTTGATCCAGCCCATGCTCAGCAGCACGGCGTTTACCGGGCCGTTGTCCGAGAACAGCGCAAAGAACAGCATGGCAAAGGCCGAAGCCATGATCAGGTTGGGCATGTAGATGACCGTTTTGAAGAAGGTCTGGCCCTTCAGCTTCAGGCGCAGGTCGGTGAACCATGCCGCCAGCAGCAGCGAAACGGCGATCTGCGGGATAAAGCCGATGATCCACAGGATCAGCGTGTTGCTGAAATACTTGGGCAGGTCGGTGGCGAACAGGGTGATGTAGTTTTTCAGGCCCACAAAGCTGGGGCCGATGATCTTCAGGCCGCTGCGGTAATATTCAAAAAAGCTGTAGTAGATGGTGGATGCCAGAGGGATCAGCTGGAATACCGCGAAGATGATAAAGAACGGCGCAATGAAGATGTAGCCCCATTTCGCGTAGCTGATCGACCCTTTCTTTTTCTTTTCTCCCATAGGATCGCCTCCTGTTATCTGTAGAAAAGCAAAGAGGGCGGGCGAGATATGCCGCCCGCCCTCTGTATTTACTTTTCCGTGTCAGCGAATTGGGTCATGCCGCGATCATGCGGGCCAGACCACATCGGTCAGCTCAGGGTACTTCTCCTTGATGGCGGTCTCGAAGTTTGCCTTTGCGGTATCCTCGTCCACGTTGCCGGTGAAGTAGTCCTTGAACGCATTCTGGAAGCTCTCGTTCAGGCCCTGATCGTAGGGACCTGCGTTGGACATATCGATCTTCTTTGCAGCCTCGGCAAACAGGGCGATATGGTTCTGGCCGCCAAGGAAGTCGGACTTGTAATCGCTGCCTGCGATCTCTTCCATGGCCTTCTCGTTGTTGGTGTAGTCCTGCGTATCCATGGTGATCTGCTTCATGATGGCTTCATCGCAGGTCAGCTTCTGCATAACATCCTTAATGGTCTCGATGTTGTCGCTGCCGGCTGCGCCGCAGATCCAGGTGCCGCCCCAGTAGTAGGGCTGAGGGCCTTCGCACACAGCGTAGTCGCCGTAGATGCCGTTGCCCACTTCCTCCTTGCCGCCCTCGGCCACAG
>OJPL01000379.1_pt1 | contig 17264 bp, 12 predicted proteins | sample 1598501 | NCBI WGS metagenome assembly OJPL01 (sample SAMN03922486, study PRJEB24848) | human gut metagenome | isolation source: stool sample | host: Homo sapiens | place: Germany | collected 2011-05 | reverse complement strand
ATCTTCCCCCGCCCTTCCCACGCCTCCCATTCCCAACCCCTTGCTCCGGCAAACTTCCCCCCGCGCCTCCCATTCCCAGCTCCTTGCTCCGGCAAACTTCCCCCGCCCCTCCGTCTGAACCGCGCGTTAACCCGGCATTAACCCTCTCCGTGCTATCATAACGGTAAATCTGTTTTTTGAAAGGATGACAAAAATGGCAAAACCCGTTAAAAAGAAACCCGCTGCCCCCAAGGCACCCAAAGCAGCGTTGAAAAAAGCGCCGAAAAAAGCCCCCGCGCACCCTGCCCCAATTCCGGCGGCAGCCCACTCACACGCCGCAACCTCGATTTCGGCGGCGGAAACCGCTGCCGAAAACGAAACTTTAGCAGCAGCCCAGCTGCCCCCCGAAGGCTCGTCCGACGCGCTTTCCCCGGCTGCCGGCAATGCCGCGCCCGTCCCGGCGTCCAGAGCCCCGGTGCGCGAAAAAATCAAAAAGCTTCCCGCCGCAGCCAAAGCCGCGCCGAAAAAAATCGTCGAACGCACGTTGGAGGCAACGCTGAAAACCGTGGAAAAAGCCGCCGAGACCGAAGCGCAGAAAGCTGCCAGAAAAGCCCTCAAAGCAACGGCAAAAGCGCGCAAGGCGCTAAAAGCGATGACCAAGGCCAAAAAGGCTGCCCGCCGGGCGGAAGCGGAAGCCGCCGCGCTTAACGGCGCATTCCCGAAAACTGCAAATGCAGCCCCCGCTGCGGATGCCGCCACAGCTCCCGCCGATACAATGTCTGCCCGTGTCAAAAAGCTGCCCGTCGGCGCCAAAGCCGCCGCAGCCGGCATCAGGCAGGCCACCACTACCGCCGCCAAAAAGGCCGCCCGCGAAATCAAACAGAAACTGAAACAGATTCTCCACTCCGCGGAAGAAGAAGTCTTCTATTACGAACGTCGCCAGATAATCCTGCTTACGGTGGTTTACGCCGCCATTGCCTGCCTGGTTTGGGTTCTGACCCGCTGTATGCTTTGTGCCGGACTGTTCACAAGCTGGGCGCTGGTCGTCTTTATGACTGTAGTCATGGCGCTGTCGCTCGCGGCTCTCGCCTCGGTCGTCTTCGTGCTGATATTCCCGCAGAAGCTGGCCGTCGTAACCAACGAAGGGATAAAAATCGACCACAACGCTTTCCTGAAATGGAGCGACGTCGCGCTGGCCGAAGAAAAATATACCGGCTGGCTGACCCGCCGCCCGATAATCGCCCTGCATCTCGTTCCCGGCGCCGAATACCGCCTGACGTTTATGCAGCACCTGTGCCGGCATAACGTGTTCACGCCGTTTTCCATCCCGCTTTACGCGATGGTTCCGGAAGACGCCGCCAAAATCCGTACGCTCGTTAAACGCTACGCGGAATATAAGGACAGCCGGGACTAGCCTTGACCGCGCTTAATCCCCGCCTTTCCGCCGCCGATGCGGCAATGCCGGAACGCCCTCGCGCCCCGGCATTTTTTATGCGCGGCAAATACCGCTTCCCGCCGCACGCCGCTATACCCGTGCCGCTGGCACCGCTCACAACTTCTCCGTCACAAAAAAGACAAAAAGGACAAAAAAAGCTTGCATTTAGCAAAACTTTGCGATATACCTTTTCCATAAAGAAAACAATTATGTCGAACAATTAATCTAAAATTTTTATGAAAAGAATAGCATTAGGCGTCTTCTCTCAAGAAAACGCAACAGAAAACATGTTGGAATATGTCAGACGCAATCATGAGCTTGAAGCTATGGAGCAATGGCGGATACTCAAGCGCCCCGGCGCAAAGAAAATCCTCCTTGAATATGTCAGGCACGGCGGCTTGCTCTGCTACGGCGTCGAGTACATCATCTTTCGCCTCTGGCCCAAATCCGACACGGCGGAAATTATGCTGGAATACGCCAAAAACGGCATACTGCCCGACGTAAAGTTTCTCCCCCGGCTGTTTAAGCTGCCTGACGCAAAAGAGATTTTTCTTGAATTCGTCAAACACAACCCGGACGGCCTCCGGGAAAAAGTCCAGCTCCAAATCCTCAACCGGCCTTACGCTGACGAGATAATGCTGGAATCCGTCAAACGCGGCGGATGGCTCTGCTATGATGCCCAAGTCAGAATATTCGACCAGCCCGATGCAGGGAAAATCTTCCTTGAATATGTCAGACACAGGCATGAACTTTGCTACGGCGCTCAAGTCAGAATCTTTGACTTGCCCGACGCGGGAAAAATTTTTCTGGAATATGTCAAGCTTGGAAAGCCTCTCTGCTTTGATATCCAGCTTCAGATTTTCCAGCTGCCCAATGCAGGGGACATCTTTCTTGAACACGCCAGACACGGATGGTCGTTTTATGACGAACCCCTGAACCGGCTCTTTAGGCTGCCCGGCGCAGGAAAGATTATATTTATGTACGTCAGACAAAGAAAGATAGACGGCGTAAAAGAGATAGTCAGAGCTTTCAGACGGCGTGCGTAAGAAACGTCTTTAAACCGAAAAGCGGCTGTTCCTTTATGGAGCAACCGCTTTTTTTATGCCAGCAACACAGCACGGCCATGCGTCCTCCAGCCGCCGCCCCCGCCGCAGCCGTCGCCGCCCACACGCCCGTTGTGCAGCACTGCCCGTGGCGCCGCCATACCCGTGCGCTGCTCTAGTCGCCCTCTTCGCCCGTATCGCTGATACTGCCCGTATCGCTGATACTGCCCGTATCGCTGATACTGCCCGTGTCGCTGACACTGCCCGTGGCGCCGGCATCGGCAATCCCTTTAACCACGCGTTCCAGCACGCCCTGCATTTTGGAAATCACGATGCCGTAGTTGGTAACCTTAACGCCCTGCCGTGCGCATTCGTTAATCCGCCGCCGCACTTCCGCGCGGTTCAGCATACAGCCGCCGCAGTGCACCACCAGCGCGTAATCTTCCAGATTATCGGGAAAATCCGCGCCCTGCGTCCACTCGAACTTCAGTTCCCTGCCGGTATATTTCTTCATCCAGTTCGGAATTTTGACCCGCCCGATATCGTCGCAGGTAACATGGTGCGAACACCCTTCCGCAATCAGCACCCTGTCACCGTCTTTGAGCGTGTCAATCGCTGCCGCGCCTGCCAGCTGCGCCGCGAAATCGCCTTTATAGCGCGCAAACAGGGTCGAAAACGTCGTCAGCCTGATGTCTTCCGGCACCGCAGCCGCCACTTCCCTGACCGCCTGGCTGTCGGTAATGACCAGCGCCGGTTTTGCCGCCAGCCCCCGCAGCATATCCGTAACTTCGCTTTCCTTAACCGTCAGCGCCATCGCTCCGGCATCCAGCACTTCGCGCAAAACCTGCACCTGCGGCAGTATCAGCCGCCCTTTCGGCGCCGCCAGGTCAATCGGCACCACCAGCATCACCAGGTCTTTCGGCTTAATCAGGTCCGCTGCCAGCGGCGGCTCGTGCGCCAGCGGTTCCAGCACCTCGGCCATACGCCGTTTCAACGCGTCGATGCCCTCGCCGGTCTTTGCCGAAACTGCCACCCCGTCATAAAGCTGCATCACCGCCCGGTCAAATTTGCCAAGCTGCCGCTCGTCGCAGAAATTAAAAACCGGAATAAACGGAATGCGCTTCTCCGCCAATTTGGAAAGCTGTGTTTCGTTTTCTTTCGTAAGGCCGTCCCTGCCGATAACCAACAGTACCATATCCGCGCGGCGCAGGATTTTCTTTGCCGCCTGCACGCGCTGCCGCCCGAGCTCGCCTTCGTCGTCCAGCCCCGCCGTGTCATAAAAGCTGACCGGCCCGACCGGTATCAGCTCATACGCTTTCGCCACCGCGTCGGTCGTCGTCCCCGGTTCGTCGGAAACAATCGACACCTCCTGCCCGACGATACGGTTCAAAAGCGTCGACTTTCCCGCGTTGCGGTTGCCGATAATCGCCACCGTCAGCCGCATCCCCGCCGGTACGTTTGTATTCAGTTCTGTTCCCATAGTCGTCGTCCTTTCGTTAAAATTGTTTTCTCGCCGCCAGTTGCCTGTGCACCGTTATCTCCATCTCCGTCCCCGGGTGCCTGTGCACCGTCATCTCCGGCCCCGGGTACCTCCCGGGCTGTCCCGGCTTCCGCTTTTTTTCATTCCCGCCAGCCGGCCAGCGCCTTGTCAAAATCCACCCGGTCCAGCCGCTCCGGCAGCACCATGCCGTTCTTATGCCGATCTGTAAACAGGACTGTGAGCGGAGCATAAAACTTCCCGTATGCGGCAAACCACGGCCAGGCCGCCCCCGGAACATTCATTTCCCCGGCATTAATCCGCACCACGCGCAGCCCCGCCTTCTGCAGCTCCCGTAACGCCAGACGGTTATATACCGACAGCGGCGAATACGGCGCTTCAATGCTCACCAGTACCGGCACCGCCGCGCTGCCCTTCTCAGCCATACCGACGCCCGTCTCGCTGTTCTCAGCCATATCGACGTCCGTCCCGCTGTTCTCAGCCACACCGACGTCCGTCCCGCTGTTCTCAGCCATACCGACGCCCGTCTCGCTGTTCTCAGCCATATCGACGTCCGTCCCGCTGTTCTCAGCCATGCCGATGCCTGTCCCGCCCTTCTCTGCCATGCCGATGCCCTTTCCGGTACCCGCCCCCGCTCCGGCCAGCGCCAATCCGCCTGCCGCCAGCAGATACCACACGGCCGCCGCAAACAGCCAATGCCGCTGCACCCGGTTAAACAGCTCCAAGCTTCTCTTTTCCGAACGCGTATGCTTAATTGTTTCTGCCACCGCCTGCGGAAAAGCATACCACAGCACAAACAGCAGTACCAGCCCGGCCGTCAGCCCCAGCGCCGCCGCGCCGCCGAAACAACCGGCCGTCAGCCAAAGCAACCCCGCCGCGTATACGCCGGTATAAAAAGCATTAAACCGCCGCAGCACCGGCACCCGCAGCCAGGCCGCAGCTCTCTGCCCCCGCAGCTCCGCCGCTGTCAGCACTGCCAGCGGCAGCACCGTAATTCCAAGCCAGATGCACCCCAGCCCCGCCGTCAGCTCCACCCATGCCGGCGCCAGCCAGACGCCGCCCGCTGCCTGTACCAAACTTCCCGCCGTGCCTCTCAAAAATTCCGCACCCGCGGCAAAACTCCCCTCCGCCGCGCCGCTCCATATTTCCGCGCCGCCCGCAAACAGCCCGCTCAGCGCCTCCGCTTTCAGCACCGTCGGAAACGCCGCCGCCAGCAACACCGTAAACAGCCCGGCCAGCCAGCCGCGCCTGAATATTTTTTTCAACGGACGGAACAAAGCAAAATCCATATATCCGAGCGCTTCCGCCCACAGCGGCAAAATCACCGCCGCCGCTCCCGCCGCCAGCCACGGGTTATAATACAGCGCGCCGAAATATGCCCCCCGGTATCCGATGCCCAGCAGTGCCAGTCCCAGCGCTGCACCCGCCGCATACCGGCAGAAAATACGCCGCCGTTCCGCCCTCTCCCGCAGCTGCCTTGCCAACCGCAGGAACAAGCCGAAAATTCCCGGCATCAGGTTCAGCAGCAGCCCGTAGGCAAACAAAGTGCCCCCTGTTGCCCGTGCCGCTGGCACTGCCCGGGGTACGACCGTCATTTCAGTAACCGTCCCCGACGCCTTACGCCCCCGGATACCGTCTCCCGCCGCTGCCTCCGTTGCTCGTGGTGCGACCGCTGCCTCCGTTGCCTGTGCCGCTGGCACCGCTGCCACTGTCATAACCGTCCGCAGCACCTCGCTGTCATCAAACGACGCGCTGAGTGCAACCTCCTGCAACGGCAGCTCCGTATCCCTCCCGGTGCCGTCCGCAACGCTGCCGCCCGCAACAGCAGCCTCTGCCGCGCCGTATCCCGCATTTTCTCCGCTGCCCGACCGTGCGTCAAATGCGCTGCGCCCCTGTTCTCCCACCTGTTTTCCTGCCCGTTTTCCCGCCTTTTCTCCCGCCCGTTTTCCCGCCCGCACGTCAAATGTAACGCGGGCATAGCCGTCGCCAAGCTCGTAACGGGGATTGACAAAATTCGTCCCGGCCGCGTCTTCCGCCATTGCCGCCATATTGCTCACCCTGCGCGACAGGGCAAACGTCGCCGTCAGCGTTCCCTTTTCCCGGTCATAAACCAGCTTCTCCGCCCGCGCGTGCCGGCTCTCTGCCGGCGGCAGATGCGCAAACCCCTGCGTAACGTAGTTGTAATGTATGGAATCTTCCGCTTTGTCCGAAGCCCGGAGCGTCAGCCCGTGATGTGTCGCCGCCGCCTGACAGGTTCCGTCCGCCGTGCAGAGTTTGAAATGCAAATCCCCGGCAATATGCATCGCCTTCCCCGTATCCGCCCGCGTAAACTCCAGCGGAAAACGGATATGCCCGGTAAGCACGCGCCTGGCCACCCCGCCCTTTTCCACGCCGTTCGCCAGCGGCGCATACATGCGGAAAGATTTGATGTTGCGGCTGCCCATATTGCCCGTACCACTGATACCGCCCGTGGCGCTGCCACCGCTGCCGCCGTCCTCGCGCAGCACAAAAGCCGCCCGGTTTTCCGGATTAAGCAAATCGCCGCTGACATACATCCCGTCCGGCACATAGATTTCCGCCACGCCGCGGATGATTTCCTTATCGCCCGGACGCGCCGTATCCAGCAGCAGCCTCGCCTTAACGCCGCCGCCGGCTTCCACCGGCTTTTCGCCCGCACCGTCGCTGTATGAAGGCATCTTCCGCAGCGCGCGCCAGAACCCGCCGAAATCCAGCTCCAGCAGTGCCAGCACCATTTCGTCGGTATTCAGGTCTTCCGGCGAGATATAGTTCTTGTCGCGCCGCCGCACCGGCTCGCCCAATGCGCCGGGATCATATTCCAGATACTTGTACGGACGGTACCGCACCTGATATTCCCCCGCCGCCGACTGCTTGCGCAGGTCTGTCTCTTCCGGCGCAAATTCTCCGTCCTCTGCCACAATCGGCGCGTCTTTCGGCAAAATTCCCGCCGCCTTGATATTATGTTTCAGCCGTGCCACCGCATAGTCGTATTTGCGCTTCCAGCTGACGAAAAAGCGGATTCCGCTTTCTAGCGTTTTCAGCGTTCCTTCGCCCGCCGTCGGATATACCCGGCTCAAAAACCCGGTTAAATCGCCGTCAAGAGCCTCCCCTGCAAAAACCTTGTCGACAATAAACGGTAGCAGCGCCAGTTTGGCCAGTTCGTTGTCGCTCCGGATAATCGGCTCCGGCGTTTCGCCCTCACTGCCCGTATCGCCGCCGCCCGTTTCGTCGCCGCTTGCCGCCGCGGTCAGGTCGCGCACCCGGTAGACAATGCTCTCGCCGCCAACCGCAGCAGCCGCCCCCGGAAGCGTATCCCGAACCGCCGACACAGCAGCAGCCGTCCCCGCCGACACCGCCGCACCGCCGTTTTCCGGCGCTGCCGTATCTCCCGCCGTCGCCCCGGCAGCCCAGGCTGCCCCGTACATCAGCTTGAAAACCAGCGCCGCGCACCCTATATAACAAACAAACCTTTTCATAAAATTTTACTGTTGATTTAAAAACAATATTAAGCTATGAAAAGATATTATATCAGACCAGCCAAAAAGCAACAAACTTTTTTACGAAAGACACATATTACGATGAAGGACAGAAAGAGACGGTTTGAAATACTGGAAGAATTGGACGATTTTGATGAATCTTTTATGTTTGAGGAATGGGGGCAGCGGCCGGCACCGAAATCCAAATCCCGCCGCAAAGCGCCCGCAGCCGAAAACCGCCGCCGCGGAAGTTTTGGCGGGCAACGCACTGCCGACGGCTCCCGCCTGAGCGCAAAAAACAACGGAACCGGTACCAACAGCCCCCGCCTGAGCGCAAAAAACAACGGAACCGGTACCAACAATTCCCGCCTGAGCGCCAGGAGCAACAACGCCGGCACTCAAAACCGTTTTGCCGCCAAATCCGGCGGACAACGCGTCGCCGACGACAGCACCCTGACCGGCAAATGCCTCGTTTACATCGGCTCCGGCAAGAACGACCTGTATAAAGAGTCGGTTATCTATATTACTGACAGTTCGCCCGAAAGCGTCAAAGGAATAATGATAAACAAGCTCCTCTTCGGCTCGGCTGTTGTTGAATGCCGCAACCATGAAGACGGCGGCGAAAAAGACGTGCGCGGCGTTTACGAAGACCTCTATCAGGGCGGCCCGGTCAACCCCGCCAACGGCTTTGTGCTGTTTCCAAGCGACGGGTATTTTTACAGCGACCCGCACGCCCGCGTTCAGGGCGAAATCGCGATTTCCAGTTCGTTCGGCGTCCTTCAGGATATCCTCGACGGCGAAGGCCCCGACAAAAAGATTATCGCCATGGGGCATTGCGTCTGGAAACGCGGCGAGTTGGAATGGGAGATTTTCAACAACGAATGGCTGATTGTCCCCGGCGACCCCAAGCTGATTTTCGACACCCGTTTTGAAGACCGCTGGGAACAGGCGAAAAAGGCCAGCGGCATCAACCTCGGCGGCTATATCCCGCATATCGGGCTGGCGTAACGGCTCAAGCTCCGCGAATTAGTTGCTGCGGATTAGTTTTTTCTTATCGGGCTGGCGTAATAAAACGCCGGCTTTTTTTTATTCCCGCCGGCGCGCCTCGCTTTCCGCAGCCCCCTGCCCGCCGCACAGCCACAGCCGCACCGCCGGCACTTGCCCGCGGCGCGTCCTCGTCAGCCCGTAGCCGGGCATGCTTTAATATCCGTATGTCTGGTAATTGTTATAATACCCGCGCGGTGCCTGATGATACCGGTTGCGGTACGGAACCTGTCGCGGCGCCGTCTCCTGCATACGGTACGGAACCTGCCGCGGCGCTACCCTCTGCTGCGGCATGGTTCTCCGCCCCGCTGCCTCAAGCCCCGGAAAATCCGGAATGCCGCCATTGCCGTATTTATAAAAGTTCAGCATCTCGCGCTTGTTGATATTTCCGGCGTCAATCGTCGCTTCCGGAACGCCCCACAAAATGGAAATCGGCCAAAACAACAGATTAACCATACCATAAACCCAATGCGAAGAGTCGGCGGCATTTCCGCTCGCCAGATAAAAATTGCCGCCGCCCGGGAGCACGTTAAGCAGTCCCGCCGCCAGCGGACTTGCCGGCTGCTGCCAGCCGCCGGGCGCGCGGTCAACCGTTATCCCGCGGTATTCCAAAGCCGAAAGTTCCTGTTTTTCCTGAAAAGTAAGAGAAGTGCAGCTGCCCAAACATATCCCCGCAGCCGCCAAAGCAAAAATAATTCTGTTCATATCCAGCGTCCATATTCATTTAGCCCATAATAAAAACGGCCGCTTCACAAAGAAGTGGCCGGGGTATTAGCAAGCATACAAGTAGAAATGCTGTCCCTTATTCGGCTGACCATAACTGGCCGGCCTTATTCGAAACTACCCCGGCCATAACAAATATGACACATACAGGAATCTAACTTGCCAAAAGAACCTGTATTTATGACACATACAGGAATCTAACTTGCCAAAAGAACCTGTATTTATGACGCATACAGGAATCTAACTTGCCAAAAGAACCTGTCTTGGGGATTTATAACTACGGTGCACAGAAAATTCAACCGTTCCGCCGAATCTTTCGCACCAAGACCTTGCCGTGCCATAGCGCGCGCAGGGTTATATGTTATATCTCGGTGCTATCCATGCACCGCTGTTGGTAGAGGGCTGCTAAACCCCCGCCGGCGGTATCCCGCCTGCTAGATGTCGCCAAAGCGGCACCTGTATCTTTTTTACTATATTGTTTTTTAGATTGCAAGCTTTTTTTATTCCCGCCTGCACACCTCTCTCATCTGCCCCCTCGCTGCCCGCCCCTCTGCCAACCGCCCCGCCACATTACCACCCCGGTACACCTCTGCCCCCTGCCGTCCCTCGCTGCCCGCTCCGCCCCGGTATACCTCTGCCCGCTCCACCGCCCCTCTCCTTAAAAAAACATTGACAAAAAGACAAACCCCGCCTATGCTCGCGCCAATTCCAGTATTATAATCTCAATTATTAACGCTAATTTTTTTAATTTATGAATTTGCCAACTATTCAGATTCCGTATTACTTTACGGATCAGCGGCACAGCGGATACGCCGATGCCGTCATGGCGGGAAAAGTCAGCTCCGCCAATTTCGTTTTTGTTTCGGACGTAGAAGACATTGCGCCGATTTTGCCGGAAGAGCCGGACTTGCGTCTCGGTTCGCCCGAACATTTTCTCGGCGCGTTTATGGCTGCTCTGGCCAAGCCGGAAAATCTGAAAGCCCTCCCGCACATCATTGCCTTTTGGCAGGACAGGCGGCTGGCGCCTCTCTCGCTTCTGGCCGAGGCTTATTTGGGCGTCGGGCTGCAAAAATACGCCCGGGATGCCCAAGTGCCGCAACAGCGCACACTGTACCGTCAGGCCGTTGCCAAACTCAAACGCGAGATAGCCAAAAACGCCTCTCCGGTAACGCCGCAGGCGCTGGAGCTTCTCTGCCTCTGGCCGGATATCGCCGCGCAAAAGCTGGGGCTCCTTGTCGAAGGCGCTGACTACAGCCCCGTGCTGGCCAAGCTCGGTTTCACCGGCACGGCGCGCAACATTGCCGCCTTTCTGCTGAAAAACGGTTTTGCCCGCAATCTCCGCGCGATTACCGGTTATCTGCTGCCTCTTCTTGAAACGCTGCAGGAAACCGCCGGAAAAACGCCGCAGGGTATCGCCGGAAAAACATCGCCGGAAGCCGCCGGAAAAGCGCCGCAGAGTATCGCCGAAAAAACATCGCCGGAAACCGCCGGAAAAGCGCCGCAGGAAACCGCCCATAACACACTGCCGCCGGAAAAGCTCACCTTGGGCGCCGCAGCCGAAATTGCGCTTGCCAACGGCGTTTCCGAACTGGTGCGCCGCCGGGAAAATCTCGACAGCTCCGATTACCGCGATTTGTCCCGGTGCCTGCACAGGATTCGCCCCGGAGTTGCCCTCAACATTTTCCTGAAGCTTATCGGCGCCGACTTGGTTACGGAAACCCGGCATGTCATGGAAATGCGGACAAACCGCGAAATCGTCGTTCATTCGCCCGACACGGTCTTCAGCGACATCCGCCGTCTGGCGGAAAAACGGCAGGACCCGCAAATGAACCTCAAAATCGCCGCCGCGTTGTACGACGTTGCGCTGCCGCGGGAAAATTACGAACTGCCGCAGCTGGCCGCCGTCCTGCTTGCACAGCCGCAGAAACGCCCCGAAGACTGGAACGCGCTGCTTGGCTTTGCCCGCCATGTCCTTCAGGATTGCAACGCGTCCAGTCAACAGCTGTATCGCTGCCTGTGTGCCGTTGCGCTGAACAGCGGTGAATTTGCCGATATGGTGGAAGTTGCCGAATTCAAACACTGGGCCGTGGAAAAAGCCGGTCTTTGGCGCTGCGGCTGGGACCCCGTACAAAACGTGTTCCGAAGCCGCGGCAGCTTCCGGGAAACGGACAGCACGGCGTTCGTCGTTTTTTATGCCGATTCGCCCCATTCTCTGGATTGGAAAAAATCGCTGCCCGCCCTGTTGCGCGACACGGATCTGAAACCGCAGGTCCGCCGGGAAGCGGTCGAAATCATCGCCGCCCGCCACTGCGGGGAAAAACCGGATTTTCTGCTGAAGGAAGATTTGGAAAAACTCGCCGAATGGGCGCCTGCCCTTCCCGAAGCCTGGCTCAAAACGCTGCCCTGACCGGCGCCGCTTTCACCTGCTGCTCTGGCCGGCGTCGTTTTTACCTGCTGCCCCGCTATCGCGCCAGCCCTCGCACCCGGCTGTTTCCACAGCCCCGGCACGCTTCTTTTTCCTGCCCCTCGCCGGGCAGGATTTTTTTTATCCACCATGCAAAAAAACACTTGCATTTTCAAATTAACCTGATAAATATACTTCCGTTGCCGTTTTAGCTCAGTTGGTAGAGCAACGCATTCGTAATGCGTGGGTCGGTGGTTCAAGTCCACTAAACGGCACCAGATTAAAACCCTTGCAAGTCAAGGGTTTTAATGTTTTTAAATTCTTTCGGCATGAACAATATAAATTTCTTTCAAATCAGCCTCAAATAATTATTGACTTTAAACAAAAGTTCTATTATTTGTATATATGGTTAAAGTTAAGCACACCTCCCTCATGGTGTGCTCTTTTGTATACTGCCGCCAACACTATATCCCGCCGCCAACACTATATACCTTCGCCAACACTATATACCATCACCAACGCTATGCCCCATCGCATTGTATCCCTCCGCCAACGCTGGCAAAACGGCCATTTCCGGATATGTCCGCCCCTAATACTTCGCCTTGTACATCTCCAGACACTTCGCCATATCCAAAAACGTCTTCATGTGCCGGTGGCACGTTATCGGCTCGCGCGGTGCCTCGACGTAAACATATTCAGTCCTGGCGCAGCTGCAGAGTAACAGCATCAGCAGGCAAAGGGCTGTCCCAATCAAAACCGCCCTCTTTAGCCTGTGCGGCGCGCACCTTCTCCGCCGCTGCTGCTTTCTCAATCTCGCACAATCGCTTATCGGCGTCCAACGCCTTTTCATCTCGTTTCGCAATTTCCGCCTCCAAAAATGATGTTTTCCCAGACAGGGCGCTCTTTTCGCCCTGCAATGCCGCAATCTCCCTGCCCCGTTCGATGTACAAGCTTACCGTGATATACAGCGCCAGCAGCAGCCCCGCCACGGCGTATGTTAAAAATCTGGTCATATCCGCCTCCGTTTTTTGTATCAATCCGTCCCTCTGCCGACGCTTCGGACTCCCTCTCCCGGTACCTGAGGCTGCCGTCCCGCCGGTGCAGCCTCAGCGTCCGACACGCCGCTTTACGCTTTCGTCGCCGTCTTAAACTCGTATCTGCCCGCCTCATCGGTCGCCCCGGTGGCAAATCCGGTCAGGCTCAGCGACGACGCCATGCCGAACGTATCCGCGTACCAGTCGTTTGAAGACGTCGTCAGCTTATATATGCCCATGTTCCAATAAACCAGTGTTTCCGTCCGCTTTCTGTACCCGACCACCGCCGACGTCAAATCTTCCGAGAGCGCCAGACAATATGCCCCGTCATCGGCAATTACGCCCTCTGCCGGCACGGCAATGCCGATATTCAGATTGTCAAACGCCTTTGCCGCCGCGTCCCATTTAAAGGCATACACCGCCGTATGGCTGCCCGCCGTCAGAAGTTTCGTATCGTTGTTGTACTGCACCGAGCACACCTGCCCCGTCAAAGCCTGCAAATCCGTCTGCAAATCGTCGGCCTCTTCCAGCGCGTAATTTTCGCCGATTTTAAAAATCGCCAGTTCCGTCGGTTCATAATTGTTTTGCTTGGAGCCGCGGTTGCAGATGAAATAGTCCCCCGCCTCAAGCCCCGTCGCAAACATGACGGGATAATTGTCCTTAACAAGCGTGCTGTTTCCGGAGCCGATTTCCCGCGGCGTCCCGAAAAACTTGTCAAAATCATAAAATTTATAGTTTCCCTCCCCGTCGGCAGCAAACATTTTCCCGTCCAGCATCAATGCGGAATAAAGATAGCCGCTAAACCCCGTTAACGGAAATTCGCCGAGCGAATTCGCCAGCGTAAAGCTCCCGGCCGCGACCCACTTCAGCACGTTTCCGCTCCCCAGATACAGGCCGGCATAATTCGTGTATGCGTCTTTCGTAACCGCCGAAGAATAAAGCGCCGTTGCATTGCCCGCATAGTTGGAAGCATACGCTATAGCCTCCCCGCCGATAAAGCGGACAAAATTTCGCCCCGACGGCCCGGCGTTCAGGTCAGACGCCGTCCACGCCTTCGTTTCCGCATCGTAGGTAAACTGCTTGCGCTCCGTACCGCTCAGATTCACCACCCAGAAATTGTTGTCGGCGTCAAAAACCGGCGCATACTGCGTGCTGCTTCCGCCCGCATAATGCTGATACGCCGTATTCTCGTCCAGATTATGCCTGTTCAGCCAGGCCTTCGTCCCTCTGACAATCGCCGTTCCCGTATTGTTGACCGCAAAAACCGTTTCGCCGCCGTCTCCGCCTTGCAAAACCAAAGCATTCGTTGTTCCTTTCATTTTTCCTCCGTAATATTCGTCATAAAAACCATAAATTCCAAGAGCCTGCCCCGCCGCCCCGTCCCATGTTCCCCGCCGGCTCCGTTCCACCCCGATGCCGGCTCCGTTCCACCCCGCTGCCGCAGCGTCAGGCCGTTATCGTCCGTTGCTCCTCCAGCGGTTTCCAATAGTCCGTCCAGCCGCCCGTGCCGCCGGAAGTTTTCGTCCGCAGAACCACCTGCGCCAAATCCATGTCGCCGTTGAACGACGATGTGCCGTCATTGGAAAGCCAAAAAGGCTCTCCGCTTTTGAACACGTCCGTCTCCGTCTGCACCGCCTGTGTCCATGCCGCAGCCTCCGGCAGCGTATCCGCCGTATAGGCGCCGTTATCCTCCAGAACATACAACGTCGACGCATACGCCCCTTTTTCCGCATCGTATATCATCTGCGCCCGCACCCAGTACGTCGTTCCCGCCGTTGCCGTGCCGCCGGTTTTCCGCGACCCGTCATAGATGCACCACGCCGCGCCGTAAAGCCCGAAAAAGGCGTTGGTTTCCGCGTTCCTGAAAACCGTATTGTATCCCGACGGCGTCTTCGGCGTTATCTTCGCAATAAATTCCACATCACCGAAAAAAAATTCCGTTACCGGCAGCGTTTTGTCGGCAACAAGCCACATCCCGTCCGCAAACGCCGCCGTATCGCCGCGAAACGTAACGCCGCCTTCAACGCTGAAATGCACAATCGGCCACGGGTTTGTAACGTGCGATTCGATAACCTTGTGCCCGATCCACACTTTCCCGTCGACAGCCGCCGCCGTATCAAACGCCGTCGTTTCCGCTTCCGCGTCGCAAAAGCAGTTCCAGTCGGCCAAAGCCCCGGTATCTCCGTCCAACGCGCCCGGCAGGATTTCCGAATAAACCGTATACGCTTTCCAGTACGCCTTGCCGTCAACCGTGATAAGCGAATTATGCAGGTCAATCGTCCCCGTCCACGCATTGTTGCCGGAATCAAAGCCGAAACACAATTGCGCCGCAGTCGTGGAATACTGCACGGCCGCCGAAACAACGCGGATAAATTCCTCCCCGTTCGCCGTAACCGTATATGCCGCCCCGTCCCAGCCGGCCTTGATGACATAATCCGTATCCGCCGCCAGCACCTGTTCGGAAACGGCTCCGTCCGCAATATCCCAGGCCGAAGTCGAACTCGCCAGATACAGCATAAGGTGCCCCGCCGCGTCCGTGCAAAGCTGCGGCGTCGCCCGGTTCGTCGAATAATTGCCGAAAATATAGCTTTGGTCGGCGAACGTTTCCGGCGTATGGATTTTCACGGTAATTTCCCAGGGATACGACTGGTTGTAAAACGCCGTGTAAATGTTGTTCCCGCTCGTAATGTTGCGCAAAACGCCGTCTTCGCCGATGTCCGGGCTGCCTCTCCGGCTGAAATTGTCATAAACCGTATTCGCGTTGCGCAGAAAATACCGCTTGCCCGCAGGCGCCGCCACGCCCCTGTAGCCGCCGTAAGCGCCTCCGTCCGGCAAAATCCCCGCCGAAACGGAAAGGACCGTGCCGTCCTGCGTAATCGTAACCCCGTCGTAGGGCTCCAGCGCAACGTCGTCGACCGTATTCGCCGTTACCGATTTCGCCACCGTCTTGTCCCAGTAGCGCGCCTTGGTTATCTTGTACCTGAACGGCATTCCCGCGTAAACCTTTTTGTCAAATGTCCTGTTATCTGTCGTGTTATCTGTCGTCATTCTGCTTCTCCTGTAAATTCAAACGTGTCCGGTGCCGGCGTTACATTGACCTTCAGCGAAAGTTCCGGCAGCGCGCCGTTAAACTCAACCCGGCCGCCGGCGGTGTTCCCGGTAGCAAATCCCGTTACAAAACTCTCGCCCGCCAAATCGACCGTCCTTTGCGCATAAAGCCTGCCGTCGCCGTTCGCCAGAACATAGCCGTACGCGTCGCCCCTGTATCCGCCGGCAGCGGAGCTGGGATTGGTATGCGACACCACCGAAAGCAGCGACAAATCGTCCGCAAACACCGGCTTGTATATGCCGTAGTCCGGATTGTTCTCCGCCAGTTCCGCCGCCGTTTTTATCGGCGTAAACAGCTTGCCTTCGCGGTCGGCCGCAAACAGGTAAATGCCGTCCGCCGTGCCGATGCTGAGCGTTTTGTTGTTCGGGTTGTAAAGCCACCATGCGTTTGCCGACAGTGTTGCCAGATTCGCCGGCATATCCAGCGGCACCACCGCGTCGTTTTCGTCGACCGTAAACGTCTGCCACTGCACGCCGCCGCCGGTGTCCATGTTGGTTTCGGCGGACGGGCTGCAAAAGATGACCGCCCCCGGCCGCAGATCCGTCGCCATAACGGCAAAAACGCCGATATTGCCGCTCCACAACAGCACCGGGCTTGTCGGAACCGCCAGGTCGTACAAATAAGACGTCCCGGCGGAAACCCCCGGAAAAAGCAGCAGGCGCTTCGCTTCGGAATCGTAAATTCCCCGATAGGCGGTCTCCGCCAGCCCCGTAAACGTGTACAGGGTGCTGCCTGCCCTCTGCGCCTCATAGTCAAACTCCTGCAACACCGGCGCACTGCCCTGTTCCTTGTAAAGCCGCATTCCGCCGCCGAGATAAAAATCGCTTTCCTTGGCCGACAGATGCACCTCCCGCACCGTCAGGTCAAGGCGTGTGTTCGTCCCGCGCCCGCAGGCAAACATCTTGCCGTCGATAAAGCTGTAATTCGCCAAAATATCCCAGCTGGCAAAGTGCCCCAGGTTCCCCCCGATGGTAAAAGCCCCGTTTTTGCAAAACGCCGGATAAATATGCCCCGTAGAATAACGGCTGTAAATCAGCATCGTCTTCCCGTAAAAGGCGGTGCTGGCACTGTACGTTTTTGAAGGCGTCTCCAAATGCTGCCTGCCCTCCTGCGTCCGCAGCCTGTTTGAGATATAAGCCTTTTCCCCGGCGCTCCAGCCGCTCTCTTCCCCGTTATAAGCATAGATAAGCGAAGTCCCTCCGCCGCGATAAACCAGCGCGTTCGTTGTTCCTTTCATGTTTCCTCCATAAAAAAAGGAGCCGGCCCCACTGCCGCCCCCATAAAAAAAGCAGGCTCATCCGTCCCGCATTCTCATAACAAAAACAGCCCGGCATCATTCAACCGGACCGCATTCTCATAACAAAAACAGCCCGGCATCATTCAGCCGAACCGTATTCTCATAACAAAAACAGCCCGGAAAACACCCGAGCCCGTCAGTATAATACAAAAGCCCGCCGCCTATGTCAATAGTTTCGCCCCCCTCTTGAAAAATATTTTTCCT
>OJPL01000369.1_pt1 | contig 17484 bp, 16 predicted proteins | sample 1598501 | NCBI WGS metagenome assembly OJPL01 (sample SAMN03922486, study PRJEB24848) | human gut metagenome | isolation source: stool sample | host: Homo sapiens | place: Germany | collected 2011-05 | reverse complement strand
TTCTTAACGGGGGTTTGTTCCTTCTTTGCAAAGAAGGAACCGAAGAAATTCCAAACAAAATCACAATATTGGTAGGGGCCGGGCACGCCCGGCCCGCGGCTTTCCGGTAAAATTGCTTTTGCCGTAAGGTTGCGGGCCGCACATGTGCGGCCCCTACCCTGCTTGTAGGGTGGGGTCTTGACCCCTCCGGGCTGTTTGCGGCCATCGTCACGTTCCCGGAGCGGTCAAGACCGCTCCCTACGGACCACCCATAAAACAACATAGCAGCAAAAAAGAGGGTACCTGCCATTTCAGCAGATACCCTCTTACATTATGTAATACTAAATTACATCAGGCTACGGTACAGCTCCTTGATCTCCTCAACGCTGGTGTCGCGGGGGTTGCCCGGGCAGCAGGCGTCGGCAAAGGCGGACTCGGCCAGGAACTGGACGTCCTCCTCCTTCAGGATGCCCTTCAGGTCGGCGGGGATGCCCACGTCGGCGCTCAGCTTCTTGACGGCGGCAATCGTGGCATCGGCGGCCTCGACGTCGTTCATCTCATCAATTCCGGTCACGCCCATCGCCTTGCCGACGGCACGGTAACGCTCGCCAGCCACGGTCTTGTTGTACTCCAGACCGGTGGGCAGGATGATGGCACAGGCAACGCCGTGGGGGGTGTCATACAGGGCGGACAGGCCGTGGGCCATGCTGTGGACGATGCCCAGGCCGACGTTGGAGAAGCCCATACCGGCAATGTACTGGCCCAGAGCCATGCCCTCGCGGCCCTCCGGGGTGTTCTGCACAGCGCCGCGCAGGTTCTCGGAAATCAGCTTGATGGCCTCGAGATGGAACATATCGGAGATGGTGCAGTGGCCCTTGGTGATGTAGCCTTCGATGGCGTGGGTCAGGGCGTCCATGCCGGTAGCGGCGGTCAGGCCCTTGGGCATGCTGGACATCATATCGGGGTCGACAACGGCGATCTCGGGGATGTCGTTGGTGTCCACGCAGACGAACTTGCGCTTCTTCTCGACGTCGGTGATGACGTAGTTGATCGTGACCTCGGCAGCGGTGCCGGCGGTGGTGGGCACCGCAATGGTGAACACAGCGTGCTTCTTGGTGGGGGCAACGCCCTCCAGGCTGCGGACGTCCGCGAACTCAGGGTTGTTGATGATGATGCCGATGGCCTTGGCGGTATCCATGGAGGAGCCGCCGCCGATGGTGACGATGCAGTCAGCCTCGGCAGCCTTAAAGGCGGCAACGCCGTCCTGAACGTTCTGGATGGTGGGGTTGGGCTTGATCTCGCTGTAAACGCTGTAGGCAAAGCCGACGGCATCCAGCAGGTCGGTGACCTTCTTGGTGACGCCGAACTTGATCAGATCGGGGTCAGAGCAGACGAAAGCCTTCTTGTAGCCGCGGGCGGTCAGCTCGGGAACGATGTTCTCGATTGCGCCGTGGCCGTGGTAGGAAATAGTGTTCAGTACAATACGACTTGCCATAGAAATTCTCTCCTTTTATTGTATCGGCTGTTTGCCGATGATTCCCATGTTCTGCCTCTATTATACCGTTATTTTTTTGACAGCGCCATTTAGAAAAGTGGCGGGGTGTTTGGGAAAATTCCACAACAAAAAAGCTTCCCCCGAGGGGGAAGCTGTCATCGAAGGTGACTGATGCGGGCAAAGTCTGTCATTGCTGCCCTTAAACGGGCAAATCGCCACGGGCGGATATAGAATCCGCCCCTACGGTGCCCCCACAGACGGGCAACCGTCATAAGCTCTCCCCTCATCCGGCCCTGCGGGGCCACCTTCTCCCTCAGAGGGAGAAGGCTTTAAGGTTACGCTTCTTCTTTCTCTTTTTGTGCCTTGATGACCTTCAGACGGCTGAATTCCTCGCGTTCACGCTCGCTCAGGACCTCGTCGATGGACTTGATGGTCTTTTGCATCTGGGGGATCTGCACGTTGCCCAGGGCGTTGGCGCGCTTCTGGGTCTTTTGGATGGCCTCGGCCAGACGGATGACGCTGGTCTCGACCTCGGCCAACTCGACGGTCAGCGTCTTGACCTCATTGAACTTGAGGTAGGCCACATCCAGCGTGCCGTTGGTGGATTCCAGGTCATAGTACAGCCCCATGGGCGAGGTGGTGTTCAGGCGCAGCGTGGGCAGCTCAACGCCCATGACGCTGCGGGTGGACATCTGCACGCCGCGCTCCACCGGCACACCGGCAGCATAGCCGCCGACAGAACCCAGCATGATGTTGGCCTTTTTCAGCGCCTCATACGCCTCGGCGTAGGCCGCGCTGATGCGGTCCTGAATGCCTGCGGCGCGGTCAATCAGCTGCATCATCTCGCGCACAAGGATGTTGCGCTTGCGGTCCATCAGGTCATAGCCCTGGGTCGCCAGCGCCAGACTGCGCTTTGTCGCCATCAGGTTTGATTTTGTGGGAAAAACCTGCTGTGCCATTGGGTACTCCTTTTATACTGCTTTGGCTTCCCCTGCGGGGGAAGCTGTCACCGAAGGTGACTGATGAGGGCCAAGTATGCCATCGCCTCCATTCACAGGCAATCGCGGCGCACTCTCCCCTCATCTGCCCCTGCGGGGGCACCTTCTCCCCCAAGGGGAGAAGGCTTTGGGATTATTTTTTACTGATTCTCGCCTTCGCCGGTTCGTAATACTTATCCAGCGTCGCGGCGTCGCAGCGGTCCAGAGCGTTGCGGGGCAGGGTCGCCAGCAGCTCCCAGCCGAGGTCGAGGGTCTGCTCCATCGTGCGGTCGGTGTTGCCCTGGCCGATGAACTCCTGCTCAAACGCGCGGCCAAAGGCCATCAGCTGCTTATCGCTCTGGGACAGCTCCTCCTCGCCGATGACGCTGGCCAGCGCCTTGGCGTCCTGCACCTTGGCGTAGCAGGCGAACAGCTGGTTGGACAGTGTGACGTGATCCTCGCGGGTGTAGCCCGCGCCGATGCCGTCCTTCATCAGACGGGACAGGCTGGGCAGCACGGACACAGGCGGATACAGGCCGGTGGCATCCATGCCGCGGTCCAGCACGATCTGCCCCTCGGTGATGTAGCCCGTCAGGTCGGGGATGGGGTGGGTAATGTCGTCGCCGGGCATGGTCAGGATCGGGATCTGGGTCACAGAGCCCTTGCTGCCCTTGATGATACCGGCGCGCTCGTACAGGCTGGCCAGATCGGAATACAGGTAGCCGGGGAAGCCCTTGCGGCCCGGGATCTCGCCCTTGGAGGACGAGAATTCGCGCAGGGCCTCGCAGTAGCTCGTCATATCGGTCAGGATGACCAGCACGTTCTTGTTCAGGTCAAACGCCAGATATTCCGCCACGGTCAGCGCGGCACGCGGGGTGATGATACGCTCGATGATGGGGTCGTTGGCGAGGTTCAGCAGCATGACGACGCGCTCCATCGCGCCGCAGCTCTCGAAGCTCTCGCGGAAGTACGACGCAACGTCGTTCTTGACGCCCATGGCGGCGAACACGATGGCGAAGTCCGACCCGTCGGCCACGCTGGCCTGACGGACGATCTGGACGGCCAGCTCGTTGTGCTTCATGCCGGAGCCGGAGAAGATCGGCAGCTTCTGGCCGCGGATCAGCGTGGCCAGGCAGTCAATCGAAGAAATGCCGGTGTGGATGTAGTTGCGGGGGTAGACACGGCTGACAGGGTTGATGGGCGCGCCGTTGACATCGCGGCGGGCAACGGGGTAAATGTCACCGAGGCCGTCGATGGGGCGGCCCAGACCGTCCAGCACGCGGCCCAGCAGCTCGGGGCTTAAATCCATCATCATCGGGTGGCCGGTCAGCACCGTGCGGTTGTTGACAAGGCTCAGCCCGCGGGTGCCCTCAAACACCTGAATGACGCAGCGGTCACCATCGACACGGACAACACGGCCCACGCGGGTCGAGCCGTCGTCGAGGTGCAGCTCTGCCATTTCGTCATACTGGACGCCCTTGACGCCGTCCAGCACGACCAGACTGCCGTTGATTTGGGAAAGTCCGATATGTTCCAGAATCATGTTGTTCCCTCCTCATCAGCCCTGGGCCACGGCGGCCAGCTTGGTGTCGATTGCTTTTTGCAGCTCGTCCAGCTTGCTCAAATCGTCGTTGGGCACGGTATACTTCATCTGGACCAGCTCGTCAAACAGGCCGGTGGCCAGCAGACGGCTGACAGGCACCTGCTTGGCGACGAGTGCGGCGCACTTGTCGTACAGGTACAGAATGGTTTCCATCATTTTCAGCTGCTTTTCCAGCGGGACGTAGGTGTCAACCGCGTGGAAGGCGTTCTGCTGCAAAAATCCGACGCGGATGACGCGGGCGATCTCAATCGTCAGCTTCTGGTCGTCGGGCAGCACGTCAGAGCCGATCAGCTTGACGATCTGCATCAGATTGTTCTCCTGCAGCAGCAGGTTGGCGATGCGCTCACGGCAGGACATGAAGTCGTGGCCGACGTTGTCGTAGTACCAGCCGCCGAGGTCGCCCAGATACTCGCTGTAGGAGTCGTTCCAGTTGATGGCGGGATAGTGGCGGGCGTAGGCCAGCGACTTATCCAGCGCCCAGAAGCAGCGGGTGAAGCGCTTCGTGTTCTGGGTGACAGGCTCGGAGAAGTCGTTGCCCTGCGGGCTGACAGCGCCGATGACGGAGACAGAGCCTTCCGCGCCGTTCAGCGTCCTGACGTAACCGGCGCGCTCGTAGAACTCGGCCAGACGGCTGGGCAGGTACGCGGGGTAGCCCTCGTCGGCGGGCATCTCCTCCAGACGTCCGCTGATCTCACGCAGAGCCTCGGCCCAGCGGGAGGTGGAGTCGGCCATCATGGCGGCGTGGTAGCCCATGTCGCGGTAATACTCGGCCAGCGTGATGCCGGTGTAGATAGAAGCCTCACGGGCGGCGACAGGCATGTTGGAGGTGTTCGCGATCAGGACGGTACGGTCCATCAGGCTCTTGCCCGTGCGGGGGTCGACCAGCTCGCTGAACTCCTGCAAAGCCTGCGTCATCTCGTTGCCGCGTTCGCCGCAGCCGACGTAGATGATGATGTCGGCGTCGCACCATTTTGCGATCTGGTGCTGGGTCATCGTCTTACCGGTACCGAAGCCGCCGGGGATGGCCGCAGCGCCGCCCTTGGCCAGCGGGAACATCGTATCGATGACACGCTGACCCGTGATCAGCGGGCGGGGCGAGGTCATGCGCTCGGCAGACGGGCGCGGGGTGCGGATAGGCCACTTCTGGCAGAGGGTCAGCGTGTGCTCCTTACCCTTGGCATCGGTCAGCTTGACGATAGGCTCGTTGACGGTGTAGCTGCCGTTGTCGGCCACCCAGGTGACCGTACCGGAGACTGTCGGCGGCACCATGCAGCGGTGCTCGATGGCCGGGGTCTCGGGGCAGGTGGCGTAGATCTGGCCCGCGGTCAGGGTGTCCCCCTGCCGTACGGTCACGGTCACGTCCCACTTGGCGGCCTCGTCCAGAGACGGCTCATGCGCACCGCGCTCAATGAAGCTGCCCATGTGCTGCTCGATGGCGGGCAGCGGACGCTGGATACCGTCATAGATATTGCGCAGGATGCCGGGGCCAAGGGTCACGGACAGCGGGCCGCCCGTGCTCTCGACAGGCTCGCCTGCCTTCAGACCGCCGGTCTCCTCATAGACCTGGATGGTGGTTTCCTTGTCGTTCATGCGGATGACCTCGCCGACAAGGCGTGCCTTGCCGACATAGACCATCTCCATCATTTCCAGATCAGTCTTGCCCTTGATGGTGACAACGGGGCCGTTGATGCTGTAAATTGTGTTTTCCATAGCTTTGCCCCTCAAATGTTAATTTCCAGACCGGCGTTTTCCAGGAACCAGTCGTGCTGGGCCTCCAGACGGGCCTCCAGCGTATCGTCGGCAGCCACGCCCTTCGCGGGGTTTGCGCCCTTCAGGCCGCCCAGCGTGATGCTGTCGTCGGCCTCCAGAACGGTGCCTGCGGGCAGCCTAACGTTTTTCAGCAGCGGCAGGTCGGCGGCGCGGGCCGTGATCTTGGCGTTCTCGCCTAAGGTCTCCGCCAGAGAAGCGGCCTCTTTCTGCAGCCAGGCGGCGTAGTCCTTGCCGGCCACAAAGGCAGCCAGCTGCTCACGGGCCTTCGAGAAGGTCTCGTCGGCGATTTTCTGGCGCTGGGCAGCCAGCGTGGCGCGGGCGGCCATGCGGGCCGCGCTCAAATCGCGGTTGGCGCGGGTCTTGGCGCGCTCGGTCTCAAAGCGCAGGGTGCGCTCCACGCGGGTGTTCTCGGTCCTGCGCGTCTCGTCCAGCTGGGTGTTGATCGCGCGCTCCGTCTCCTCACGGATGGCGGCGCAGGCAGCCTCGCCCTCGGCGCGGATGGACTCGAGGAATCGCTCGGCGCGGGTATCTAATTCGTTCATGGTCACACCTCTTAAATCTTGACGCCGATGGCCTCGCGGATATAGCGGGTCAGGCGGTCCTTACCGGCAGCACCGCCGCCGGTGGAGGGCACCGTGATGAGCAGCGGCCCACCGGCAGCGCGGGCGCTGTCCAGCGTGGCCGTGTAGGTCTCGGCGATCTTCTCGGTCACAAGCAGCACGGCGATGTCGGGCTGCTGGGCTGCCATTTCCAGCGCGTTGCGCAGGTCGGCCTCGCTGCGGGCGACGGTGCCCTCAATACCCGCAAGGCGCAGACCGTTCATGGCGTCGGAGTTATCGCTGATGAGAAAGAACCGCATGGCGTTACACCAGCTTGGACAGGATCATGATGGAGATGACCAAGCCGTACAGAGCGATGGACTCGCCCAGGGCGACGAAGATCAGGCTCTTGCCGAAGGTCTTTTCGTTCTCGCTGTTGGCTGCGATAGCGGCAGGCGCAGCGGAAGCGACGGCCATGCCGCCGCCGATACCGGCAAGACCCGTAGCCAGAGCGGCAGCGACCAGGCCGATGCTCAAAGAGCTGTTGTGGTCATTGTCGGTGTTGACGGTCTCGGAAGCGGTGGTGGCAGCGGCGGTGTCGGCATTGGCATCATCCGCGGCAAAGACGCCCAGTGCGCCGCAGCAGGTCACAGCGGCCACGATCAGGATGGTAACGAACAGTTTGCTGAACTTGGTTTTCATAATGGAACCCTCCGTAATTTTTGTTTTATTCCGCGCCCCTCTGTCAAGGCGCTTTTGTAGGGGCCGGGCATGCCCGGCCCGCGGCTTCGATTCTATCGTCCGATTGTGGGATGGTTGCGGGCCGGACATGTCCGGCCTCTACGGCGCATCTTATGCTTTTGCTTTCTTCAAATCAAAGGCTACGAACTTGCGGCCGCCGCCCTTGTAGCAGCGGCTGAACATCTCGTAGAACTCCAGACGGATGCCCTGAATGGCGGAGAGCAGTGCCTCGAGGCAGATGACCACGAGGTTGCCCAGGATGACCACAACAATGTTGTTCGGCGTACCGGCCAGTGTAAAGACGACCATCATCATGCTGGCGTGGACGATGACGAACGCACCGACACGCAAAAACGAGATCGTGTTGGACAGGTAGCTCAGCACCGTTTCCAGCAGCTCAAATACGCTCTGCATCAGGTAGTTGCCCATACCGCCCGCAGGCTTCCAGGGCTTGCCCTCGACCATCGGGGCCAGCAGCTCCGCAAAGAGCAGCAGCACCAGACCGACGACCATGCCGACCACCGCCAGCACCTGCGGCATAAACGTGACAGCACCCATATAAGCGGACGCCAGATCAACGCCGCACAGGTAGGTAACCATGCCGACAAGGCCGTTGGGCGAGAAGATGAACTCGCCCCACTCGCTGTGGCGGGCGTGGGTGTACATATTCAGCGCCATAGCGGCCAGCACCAGCACAATGCCGATGTAGACAGCCACCATCAGGATGCCGGTGATGGAATCCATAACGGAAACGGGCTTGCCTGCCATGCCAAGCGCATGGTAGAGCGGGTCAAGGGCCTCCTCGTAGCCAAAGAGAGAACCGTAGACCAGGCCGAAGATCGTGCTCGAAATGCCGCAGGGGATCATGAGATGGAACAGGTCATTGTGCTTGACCTTCCACATGAACGTGCTGAACAGTGCCAGCACGATACCCTGCCCGACGTCGCCAAACATCATGCCGAACAGCACGGTGAATGTGATCGCTACAAAGCCGGTGACATCTGTCTCGCCGTAGGCGGGCAGACCGTACATTTCGACGAAAAACTCAAAAGGGCGGCTCCACCAGGGGTTCTTCAGCTTGGTGGGGGGCGTCATCTTACCGGCGGATTCCGGTCCGTCCACCGTGACGCGCAGCCCATGGATGCCGCGGGCCTTGCCCGCGACCTCGTCCACCTCCGACGCCGGGACCCAGCCGACGCAGAAGAAGTGCTCGCCCTTGACCGCGGCCATGCGGCGCAGGTCGTAGACCGCCGCGTAGTAGCAGGCTGTGTTGTACAGCAGCTGGACCTTGTCGGCGTTTTGCTGCCACAGGGCGGCAATGCGGGCGTTGACGTCCTCGACGCTCTTGTTGACAACGTCGAGGTTCTCTTTAAAGTGCTCGATGATCTCGGCGGGCGAGCCAGCCGCGCCGGGCACATGCACCGGCTCAAAGTAGAGCATCGAGAAGATGCCGTCGGTCTCCAGCGCGTGCTCCCGCGGGGTCATGTAGACGCCCCAGTAACCGGCCTTCGTCTGGTTGCAGGGGGTGAACAGGATGTACGGGTCATCGCCGTAGTTGTTCATCAGCTTGTTGTAGCCCTCCGTCGGCAGGAAGCCGAAGCGGATCTTGACGTGGGCGCAGTCGAGAATGTCGTCCACGTTGACCTTCAGGCCGGTAAAGTGGCTGTACTGCTCGATGCCGTCCTCGCAGAGCTTCTTCTGGTCCAGCAGGACCTTGCGCTCGGCGCAGAGGTCGTCGATCTTTTCCAGCAGGTCGCTCAGATAGCTGCGGCCCTCGGCATCCACCGGGTCGCTGTGCTGCTGCCCCTCGTGCAACTCCATATTGGCCTCTTTGGCCATCGTCTCGATCTGGTCGCGGATCGCGGTGTGGGGGTTCTCCTCATTCAGAGCGCCGTATCCCAGCGATTCCGACATATATCTGGTTGCGGGCTCAAGGTCAAAGCGTCCGTCCATGCAGCACGAGCCGATAAACTCGTTCAGCTGGGGCATCGTGCCCTGCACCCGCACCAGTTTCATCTTTTCAACCAATCAGTTCACACTCCTTGTTTCAGCTTGCCTCCCTCGGCGAGACAGACTCCCCCGACACGGGGGAGGTGGCGCTTGCGCCAGAGGGGGACGGTGCCCCGCAGGGGCGGAGGGAGCGAACCTTGCCATCACCCGAAATATTTCGGGCTGCCGCGAAGCTCTCTCCCCCACCGCCTGCGGGCGGAGCCCCCTCCCAGAGGGGGCCAAGGGTCACTCAATCCTTCTCATCAAACCCCACCAGCAGCGGCTGGACATCCTCGGGCGGCAGCTTGTAATGCACGCCCTCAATGATGTGATCCAGATCCTGCACCTCACACCGGGCCAGCCAGACGTAGCACAACATGACCAGCGTCGGGTCAGTGGAGAACCGCAGCCACTTGCGGCACCAGTCGCATCGGTAGTGGAAGAAGCCCTCCTTCAAAACGCTGTACTCATGGTGTCCCAACAGCGGGCCGTACTTCGTCCCGGCGAACCGCGCCTTGAACGTATCCAGATCGCGGGCGGCGAGCAGGTATTCCCACTCGTCGTTCGTCAGGGCCGTGCAGTCGCGGCGGGCGTTGGTGCGCGCCACCGAGTCCGGCGCGCCGATGCGGATGAGCCGCGCGGCGTTGGAAACAGCGGAGGTGTCGCATTCCAGCTCGACGAGGTCGCGCAGGTTCGGCGCAGCGCTTGTGCCGCCCTTAGCGGGGGCCAGCGCCACCAGTGCGCGGTGGCGGAAGTCCTGCAGAAGCGGCTCGGCCTGGGCGGTCAGACCGCGGTCCGGCTTGGCGCTTTGCAGCGGTGCCAGGACCTTTTCCCACCGCGTACCGGCCACAGCGGCCAGGATACCGTCCAAACTCGTGGCCTTGGCCAGCGCGTAGAGGTCGATGCAGCAGCGCTGCTGCAAGAACTCCGGCAGGCGGAACAGGTAATCGCCCGGGCGGCCTGCGTCCAGGCACCGCATGGCGGCAGTCAGCTCATCGACCTCACAGCAGAGGGTGAAATACTCATACACTTTGCTGCCCGCGCTGCGGTCATAGCGGCAAAGGCTGTCGTACCGGGTGTACAGGCTCTGGCGCAGCAGGTTTTCCAGCTGGACGCGGCGGGCGTACTGGGGGTTGACCTCGGCCAGCGCTTCGCTGTACAGCGGGTATTCTTTCAAGGCCGCGGCCAGCTCGGTCATTGTGCGGCAGGCCATCAGGCGGCGGTAATCGTCGGCCCGCAGGCGGCTGCCGTACAGGGCGCGGGCCTTGGCCAGCACGGCGTTGCCGCTTGCCTTGCCCGTGGGCATCATTGTGCGGCCTCCCCGCCCAGGGTGCGCTGTACAAGCGCAGCGCACCATTCGGCCTCATGGGCCTTTGCGGCGGCGGTCATGGCCTCGGCTGCCTGGCCGCGCTGGGTCTCCAGCGCGGCCAGTGCGGCGGCGTTGCCCTCCTCGGCAGCTCTTGCGGCGGCGTCGGACTCGGACTTCTCGCGGGCGTCACACTCCGCGATGATCTTCTGCTTCTGCTCGTCCAGAGCAGCCAGTCGGGCAGAGCGCTCGAGCCTGGCCTTCTCGCTTTCGCGGCGCTGGGCGGCATCCATCTCCAAAATGGCCTGCATCAGGTCGTTGACATCTTTCATGCAATGCACCTCACTCTTTGGGAGCTTTACCTGGGTTGGGTTCCCTGCCTCCCTCTGCGAGGGGGCCAAGGGGCTTTTCTCTATATAAATAGGTACACCCAACTTTCAGGTTCAGCCGTATTATAGCACTATTACCAAATATAGCAAGTGGTTTTTGTGCAGTTTTATTGGTACAAAATTGGGTTTGTGTTTTTTCTGTCGATGTATTAGATGTATTATGAAATCGTTATCACTTCTTTTTCATAGCGGCCAGACCCTTGCCAAACACGAACCGCACCAGCGGGCCCGCGCCGCACAGCTGCCACAAAAATGCCGTGGGATAGTTCATCGCTGTGGTCTGCACCCACATGGCGAAAAAGTTCACGTTGTGGCTGTCCTTGAAGAACAGCGTGGCGAAAAAGCTCATCAACGGGCACATCATCCACGCGGACAGACAGGAGATAGCGGCCACCAGGAACACCTGCTTGTCCTCGCCTGGGTTGAACCAGCCCGTGGCGATGCGCATGGCCGTGGGGCCGACCAGGAACGTGTCCAGCAAAAAGCCAATGACGCCCATGATGGGCAGCTCACTGAGGGCAGCGGCGAAGATGAAATTCTGCATCCCGCCCACATCCAGTGCGATATTGTAGCAGACCATTCCGTAGACCATGACGCAGACCATCATGACGGTGTAGACGATTTCCTGTTTCTTTGTTTGCGGCATTGTAATTACTCCTCATATATACGTTATTTTCTCCAAAACAAAAACAGCCGCAGGGTGTCGCTCAACTCGTTGCGACGCCCTGCGGCTGTTGTCTCACTGCGTTGGAAAGTGAAGTCAGTATACCGCAAAAGTTGCGCTCATGTAATACTTCTGCACAAATTTCTGCACTTTGTATAAAATCTTTCTCCGTTTTGCAGCGTCACTTTGGTACAAAACGCCGCATGTGTTGCTGCAAACTTTACAGCGGCGGCGCGGCGCGCTATAATGGCGGTGTTTAAACGTAATAGAGAGGTCGGAAAGTCATGTCAAAATTATTCCCGCATCACCGCGGCCAGATGTCGGAGGCATTCCGCACGGTCATGTTCTTGTCGGCGTCGGGCGGCCTGCAGGACGCCTACACCTACATTGGGCGCGGCAAGGTGTTTGCCAACGCCCAGACCGGCAACATCGTGCTGATGAGCCAGAGCCTGTTTGATGGCGATTTATCGCGGTTTGCCCACTATTTTATCCCCGTTCTGTCCTTTGCACTGGGTGTGGCCGCGGCGGAGTGCATCCGCTTGCGCTGGCGGCAGGCCCGCCGCATCCACTGGCGTCAGCTCGTCGTGCTGACCGAGATCGTGCTGCTGTTCGCGGTAGGCTTCTTCCCTGCCGCGTGGGATATTGGCGCAAACGCGCTGGTCTCGTTTTCCTGCGCCATGCAGGTGCAGGCGTTCCGCAAGGTGCATGGCTACCCGTTTGCCAGTACCATGTGCATCGGCAACCTGCGCAGCGGCATGGACGCGCTGGTTGCATTCGGACACACCCACGATAAAAACGCGCTGTGGAAGTCCCTGCACTACTTTGCCATTATCTTTATCTTTGCGCTGGGTGCGGGCATCGGCACACAGTGCGTCGGCATCTTCGGCGAGAGGACGATCTGGCTTTCCTGCGCGCTGCTGCTGGTGAGCTTGTGCTTTATGTTTATCAAAGAGGATCTGCCGGAGATCGAGGAGGAGCTGAAAAAATAACGCATCTTCCCTGCCGGAATGGCTGTAGGGGCCGGACATATTCGGCCCGGTTGTGCATGGTAAACAGCCGTTTGCGGGAAGCCTGCGGGCCGGGCATGCCCGGCCCCTACCGGTGCATTATTTAAAAGGTTGGTTTGTAGGGGAGGGATTCAGCCCTCCCGGGTCATCGAGGATGCCGCCCCCTACCGTAGGGGCGGATTCCATATCCGCCCAGGAACACCGTGGCCGCCGCCAGGCCCTGCGGAGGGGTCAAGACCCCTCCCTGCGATTTCCATTTCTCATAATTCCCCTATTACAATTATACTTTTGATAAAACGACAGCCCCACCCGTTTTTCTGCGGGCGAGGCTGTCGTTTTATACGTGTTTTCGTGCTTTTTTATTTTTCCAATCGTTGACCATGCCGTGCAGCCGCTCGCCCATAAAGATAAGCCCGGCCAGAGTCGGGGCGCTCATGGCCAGCAGAACGACCAGCACCAGCGTGCCGCCCAGATCCAGCCGCACCAGCGGCAGCCAGCGCGCCAGCAGGAACCCCCCGCCGACGCCCGCCACGGTCATACTGCCCCAGATGGCCCAGTGCAGCGGCGTGAACGGGATGCAGACACCCCACAAAATCTGCAAGCCCACGCACAAAATCACCAACGTGCAGATCGTACCGACCATGTCGGACGGGATGTCGAACGCATAGCCGAACCCCTGTGCGCAGAACACAAGCAGGAAATCCGTCAGCCCGCCAGGCAGTGCCTTGCGCAGCACGTTCCGCATGAATTTGCCGTGGACAAGCTCGTGGTTCGGCTCAAGCGCCAGAAAGAACGCCGGTGCGCCAATGGTGGCAAACGTGACGAGCGACAGCTGCAGCGGCTGGAACGGGTAGGCCAGCGGCAGAGCCAGCGCGACGATGCTGAGCAAAAACGAGAAGATGTTCTTGACCAGAAACAGCGACGCCGAGCGCTGGATGTTGTTGATGACCCGCCGCCCCTCGGCCACAACGCCGGGCAGCGCGGCAAAGTCCGAATCCAGCAGCACAAGCTGCGCGACCTGGCTTGCCGCCTGCGCGCCCGATGCCATCGCGATGCCGCAGTCAGCATCTTTTAACGCCAGTACGTCATTTACGCCATCTCCGGTCATGGCTACCGTGTGGCCCTTTGCCTGCAAAGCATGGACGAGCTGGCGCTTCTGCTCGGGCGTGACGCGGCCAAAGACCGTGCATTTTTCGGCAGCCTCGGCCAGCGCCGCCTCACTTTGCAGCGTGGCGGCATCGACCCAGTGCTCGGCCCCGGCAATGCCCGCGTTGGCGGCCACATGGCTGACAGCCTGTGGGTCGTCGCCCGAGATGACCTTGATCTTCACGCCCTGCTTCGCAAAGAAGCGGAACGTCTTGGGCGCACTCTCACGGATGCGGTTCTGCAACGGCAGCAGAGCCAAAAATTCCAGCTGTGCGGGGTCGAGCGCCGCGGTCGGATCCGGCAGTGTGCCGTTATACTTTGCCAGCAGCAGCACGCGGCGGCCCTGGGCCAGCAGCGGAGTCAGCCTGTCGGCAAGCTCCCCCGCCCTGCTGCCCGCCAGCACGTCGGGCGCACCGACGACGTAGCACCCCTGCGCGCCAAAGTCTTTGGCACTGTACTTGTACGCCGTGTTGAACGGGATGGTGCGCACGGCAGCCCATGCCGTGCCGCCCTGCCCGAAGCGGGCTGTCAGGGCGCGGGCCGTGTCGTTATCAGGCTGCCCTCCCGCGTAGAACGCCGATAAAATCTCGGTGATGGGTGTATTTTCCGCCAGCGGCAGCGGGTCGTCCGCCTGCATGGTGCTCTCGGTGATCGTGCCGGTCTTGTCCACGCAGAGGGTGTCCACCCGGGCCAGCGTTTCAATGCAGTTCATGTCGCGGGTCAGCACCTTGCGGCTGGCCAGCCGCATCATGCTCACGGCCAGCGCAACGCTCGTCAGCAGGTACAGTCCCTCCGGGATCATACCGATGAGTGCTGCCACCGTGGCGTCGACAGTCTCCTTCATGGACAGCTCCAGTACCCAATGCTGCTTCCAGATCAGCACCGCACCGATTGGGATCAGCGCCACACCGATGAATTTTATCAGCCTGTCCAGGCTGCGCATCATCTCGCCGCGCGCGACCCTATGACCGTCGGCCTGCGCCTCAGCGGTCAGGCGGCTGGCGTAGCTCTCGGCCCCGACACGGGTCAGCCGCGCCACGCAGCGGCCCGCCATCAGAAAGCTGCCGGATTTCAGCTCCGCGCCGCACTCCTTGGGAACGGCCCGCGCCTCGCCCGTGATGAGGGATTCGTTCGCCTGGGCGCTGCCGTCCAGCACGACGGCGTCCGCTGCGATCTGGTCGCCCGCGCCGAACTCGACAACATCGTCCTGCACAAGGTCGTCGGACAGCACCTCGCACCACCGGCCGTCGCGCAGGCAGCGGAGCTTCTGCGCTGAGACAAGCGTCAGCTTGTCGATGGTACGCTTGGCGCGAAGCTGCTGCACAATGCCGATGAGGGTATTCCAGAACACGATGCCCAGAAATCCCATATTCAGCCAGGAATGCACGAGCGCCAGCATGACGGCCAGCACCAGAAACACAAGGTTGAAGTAGGTACAGACGTTATCCCGCACGATCTCGCCGGTGGTTTTGGTCTGTGATTTGGGCGGCTGGTTCGTCTGCCCCGCCGCGCGGCGCGCTTCGACCTCAGCAGCGGTCAGGCCGGTGATGGATGGCATAGTAAGGGGAGCTCCTTTCGGGGGTGGATCAAATGGCGGCAGAGGCCGGACATATCCGGCTCGGACGTGTATGGTATATGGGCGGTTATGGGAAGGCCGCGGGCCGGGCATGCCCGGCCCCTACAGGGCGGCGGAATTGTTTTAAAACGGCTTGTAGGGAGCGGTCTTGACCGCTCCGGGAAGGTTGCGGGCGACGGAAACCGCACCAGGCGGCATATATACATTCCGCGCAACTATGCGGCAGCCGCACAGCTCCGCGGAGGGGTCAAGACCCCTCCCTACAGTACAGACGATTTACGGCAGCCTATTATAACGCCCGCTGCTTATATTTTTCTCAGTATACCCACCAAATATGAACAAAACAAGTGCCCGGCTGCGTTTTGGGGCAACCGGGCAGTTTTGTACATTATTGAATTTCCAGCGGCTCAAACGCCTCCGCCGGGTCGGCATCGACAGCCTCAAGATTCCTCGTCAGCTGGTCGAGCACCTTATAAAATGTTGCTAAATCGTCTGGGTCTATCCCCTCGTCGGCGCGGCGCTCTACGTCGGCCACAACAGCCCCCACGCGGGCGGCGCGGTCATGGCCTGCGTTGGTCAGCAGGTAGAGGGCATTGTACTTGCCGCTCTCGGCGCGCTTTTCCACCAGACCGCTGCGCACCAGTTCTGCCAGCACGCGGGAGATCATGGCCGGGTCCAGACCGCACCGTTCTGTCAGCTCCGAAAAGTGCAGGCCCTCCGGCGCGGCGGCCAGCCGGCAGAGCACCAGCGTGTGCCCGGCCTTCAGCTCAATGCGGCTCATGCCGCTCGCCTTGATGCGCTGGATGACCTTTTGCAGCCGGGCCAGCGAGATGGACAGCCGGATAAAACGGTCATTCATATCAATCTTCCTTCAGTTCGCCGCGGGAGGCCGCCTTCAGGTAGGCAAAGATGAAGCCGTCCAGGTCGCCGTCCATGACAGCCTGTACGTTGCTGCTCTCGTAGCCGGTGCGGTTGTCCTTGACCAGCGTGTAGGGCATAAAGACGTAGCTGCGGATCTGGTGGCCCCAGGCGATCTCATTCTGCACGCCCTTGATGTCGTCGATCTTGTCCTTGTGCTGCTGCAAAGCGATCTGATACAGCTTGGCCTTCATCATCTCCATGGCGTACTCGCGGTTCTGCAGCTGGCTGCGCTGGGTCTGGCAGGTCGTCACGATGCCGGTGGGCTTGTGGATCAGGCGGACGGCGGAGGACGTCTTGTTGATGTGCTGGCCGCCTGCGCCGGAGGAGCGGTAGACCTGCATTTCAATGTCCTCGGGGCGAATTTCGACTTCAACGTCGTCCGGGATCTCCGGGATGACCTCCACGGCGGAGAACGACGTGTGGCGGCGGCCCGCCGCGTCGAACGGCGAGACGCGCACGAGGCGATGCACGCCGGCCTCGCCCTTCAGGAAGCCGTAGGCGTTGTCGCCCTCGATCATGATGTCCGCCGACTTCAGGCCGGCCTCGTCGCCGTCGAGATAGTCGAGAATTTTATAGGTAAAGCCGTGTGCCTCGGCCCAGCGGGTATACATGCGGTAGAGCATGGCGCACCAATCCTGCGCCTCCGTGCCGCCCGCGCCCGCGTGGAAGGACAGCAGCGCGTTGTTCGCGTCATATTCGCCCGTCAGCAGCGTCTCCAGACGGGCCTCCTCCATGTCGGCCTCGAGCTTGGCATAGCCCGCCGTCAGCTCCTCGAGCATGGAGTCGTCGTTTTCCTCCAGTGCCATTTCGCAGATGGTCATCAGGTCGTCCCATTCGCTGCACATGGACTGGAACTTGTCGCGCTTGCGCTCGAGCGTCTTCGTGCGCATGACGGCCTTCTGCGAGCGCGCGGGGTCGTCCCAGAAGCCGGGGGCCTCCGCCATGGCGTGCAGGCGCTCCAGCTCGTCGAGCAGGCTCTGCGGCACAAAGGCGGCGCGCAGCTCCTCGAGCTTCGGCTTCAGGTCGTTCAGTTTGCTCTTATATTCTTCAAATTCGATCATGACAGTATTCTCCAGTTTCGGAATATCATATATAGTATAGCCGAAAGAAGCCCTCCTGTAAAGGGAAATTTTCTGCCCGTTCAGCGCGCGCTGATCTCATATTCCTCATCCGCGAAGATAAGATCATCCACATCTCCGCCTACCTGCTCCCACCATGGCATGGCCCTCCCTCCCTTCCGCCTTTTGACGCTCAGGCCTCCCATTGTATGCGTCCGGCAGGGAAAAATCGCGCGACTTTTGGCGCTGCCTCTTGACATTTTTTCAAAAAACCGCTAAGATGATTCGGTAAATACACATGTCCCAGTAGCTCAGCTGGATAGA
>OJPL01000364.1_pt1 | contig 17609 bp, 15 predicted proteins | sample 1598501 | NCBI WGS metagenome assembly OJPL01 (sample SAMN03922486, study PRJEB24848) | human gut metagenome | isolation source: stool sample | host: Homo sapiens | place: Germany | collected 2011-05 | reverse complement strand
ACTTTTTGCTGGGGCTGAGGTAGGCGTGGAACTCCACCACCGGGTCGGTGCCGTAGAGGTCGCCGGAAAAGCCCGGGATAAAGGTCTCGCAGGTCACCTTGGTGGCATCGTCGTTGACGGTGGGGCGGCTGCCAAGGCCGGTGGCCGAAGGATACCATTTGCCGCCGATGAGGGTACGGGTGATATAGATGCCGCTGCGGGGCAGCTGAAAGCCCTCGGGGTACAGCTGGTTGATGGTGGGCACCCCCAGCGTATGGCCCAGACCTGCACCGTGCTGCACCTCGAACCGGATGGCGTAGGGCATCCCCAGCATGGCGTTTGCTGCCGGGATGTCGCCGCCTTCCAGCGCGGTGCGGATGCGGGTGGAGGACACCGGCTTTTCCTCAAACTGCGCCATGGGCACCACGATCACCTTTACGCCCAGCGGCTCGCACAGGGTGCGCAGCAGCTCCGGGTTTCCGGCAGCTTTGGCCCCAAAGGTGAAGTTTTCGCCGCAGACCAGTGCCCGGGCGCGGCAGTCCCGCACGATGCCCAGCACGAACTGCTCCGGCGTCAGGCCCTTGATCTCCTCAAAGTCCGGCGTGAGGTAATACTCCACGCCAAGGCTTGCCACCAGTGCGTGTTTATCTGCTGTAGACAGCAGCCGTTTGCCCTTCATCTTGTTCACCACCGGCAGTCTGAAGGTGAACAGTGCCGGCGCTGCATCGTTGGCTCCAGCCCACTGCACCGCCTCGTTGATCACTGCCCGGTGGCCGATGTGGATACCGTCAAAAAAGCCCATTGCCACTGCGGTGCCTTTTTCCGGCTGCGCCAGCGGCAGCGGCGCAAACTGTGAAATGATCTGCATGGGTCTTGTTTCCTTTTCTTTCGGGATACGCCCTCACCCGCCCTTGCGAAGCTGACCGGTGAGGGTGTCAATTTCGTTCTACGAACAGCTTTTCTACCCGGAGCACGCCCTGCACGATGTTGGCAAGGCCCAAAAACCGTCCTGCCGCATTGCGCACCCGGTAACGGCCATCTGCCGCCGGGTAGCGGCTGGTGGGACAGCCGTTGTACAAATGCTGCTCCACCCATGGCTCCACCACCAGCAGCGGCAGGCTCTCGAACACGCTCTCCACCGGCAGCATCAGTGCTTCCAGTGCGGGCAGACCCTGCTCTTTGGCGGCAAGGATCTCTTCCAGCGTGTGGGCGTCGGCTTCGGTGTACACCCCGGCCGAGGTGCGGCGCAGCGCGCTCATGGTGCCCTTCTGACCCATGGCGGCAGCGATATCCTCCAGCAGCGTGCGGATATAGGTGCCCTTGGAGCACTGCACATCCAGCACATATTCATTCTCTGCCGGGCTGCCGCCGTAGGTGATGCGGTAGATCTCAATGGGCCGCGCCCTGCGTTCCACGGTCACGCCCTCACGGGCCAGCTTATACAGCGGCTGGCCGTTCAGCTTGATGGCCGAGTACATGGGCGGCACCTGCATCTGCGGGCCGATGAACTGCGGCAGCACCGCCAGCAGTTCCTGCTCTCCCGCGGTAACCGGTGCGGTCTCCAGCACGGTGCCGGTCACATCGCCGGTATCCGTGCGTGCGCCCAGCCGGAGCACCGCGCGGTAGCTCTTATCGTGGTTCAGCTGCAGGTCCACCGCCTTGCTGGCCCCGCCGCAGAACACCGGCAGAACACCGGTGGCCATGGGGTCCAGCGTGCCGCTGTGGCCCAGCTTGCGGGTGCCCAGCACGCCGCGCAGCTTTGCCACCACATCAAAGCTGGTCCAGTCCATGGGCTTGTCAACGATCAGGATGCCCTGCATTTATGCTTCCTCCTGCGGTGCGTCCAGCTCGGCTTCCACCTCTGCCAGAATTGCATTTTTTGCGTTTTCCAGATTGCCCAGCAGCTCACAGCCTGCAGCGCGGCTGTGACCGCCGCCGCCCAGACGCCGGGCGATGGCGCAGGCATCCACACCCTTTGCGGTGCGCACGCTGATACGGTAGCTGCCGCCGGGCTGCTGCCGCAGAGTCAGGCCTACCTTGACCCCTTCGATGCTCACGGGCAGGCTGGTCAATTCTTCCAGATCGGCCGGGTCCACCCCGCTCTGCTCGATCTCGTCCCGGGTGAGGTAAATGAGCGCGCACCGGCCGTCCAGATAGTATTCCAGATGGTTGCGTGCGATGCGCTCCGCTTCCATGCGCTCGCGGGGCTTGGTATCGAACAGCAGGGTGTTCAGCTCCTCCACATGGCAGCCCGCCTCAATGAGCTTTGCCGCCACAAGGTGGGTGTTGGCCGTGGTGGAGGAGAAGCGGAAGCATCCCGTGTCGGTGGCAAGGCCGGTGTACAGGCAGTCCGCAATGTGTGGGGTGATGGCCACGCCCATGGCGCAGATGACCTCGTACAGCAGCTCTGCCGCCGCTGCGGCGCTGCCATCCAGCAGGGTGAAGTCGGCATAGCCGCCGTTGCCCGAATGATGATCGATACACAGGTCCACATGACGTGAATACTGCGGCACGCCGTTGTTTTCGCCAAACAGCTGTACGCTGGCAACATCCACAGCCACCACCGTTTTGGGCTCAAACTCTCCTTTGAACATGTGCGCATTGGTGAACGCATACCGGGTGGGAATGACATCGGAGCAAAGCACCGCCGCCTCCTTATCCAGCATTTTCAGGGCACAGTACAGGGCACTGCCGCAGCCAATGGTATCGCCGTCCGGGTTTTTGTGACACAGAATCAAAATGTTGTCCGCAGTCATCAGGCGCTGGGCCATCTGCTGCACATTCAACTGTTCTGTCATTCCATGATCCATCCTTTCCGCAGGCGGAATTATTCTTCAGTCTCCTCCGGTGCGCTGGCTTCGGTGTCAGCGTCGCCGTTCACGTTCAGCGTGCGGAGCAGCTCGTTGATGTGGGCTGCGTAGGCTGCGCCATCATCCTCTACAAAGATAAACCGGGGAGCCTTGCGGATGTGCATTTTTTTGCTCACCTCGGTGCGCACATGACCGGCTGCGCGGTTCAGTGCCTCGATGGCGGGCTTAGGGCCATCCTCGCGGCCCATGACGCTCACGTATACCTTGGCCACATCCAGGTCGGGGGTCACATCCAGACGGGTGACGGTCAAAAGACCGCCCTCCAGCCGGGGGTCCTTCAGTCGGCCGATGATGGCAATGACCTCGCGCTTCATGTCCTGCGCAAGGCGGCCCATATTTTTCTGAGACATAGTATTCTCCTTACAAAAGAAAACCCTCTCAGCCTCGCTTCGCTCGGCAGCTCTCCCGAGGGGCGAGCTTTTTGCGTGGATACGGCAAACGTTCCGTTTCTCAGCAAACCTCCCACCTCGGGGGAGGTGGCATTGCGCCAGCAATGACGGAGAGGGTTATTTCAAATCTTAGTCGCGGTACTCTTCCATCTTGAAGGCCTCGTACACGTCGCCTTCCTTGACGTCAGCAAACTTTGCCAGAGTAACGCCGCACTCGTAGCCCTCGGCCACTTCCTTGACATCGTCCTTGAAGCGCTTCAGGGATGCGATCTCGTCCTCGGTGATCACGATGCCGTCACGCACCACGCGCACCTTGCTGTCGCGGGTGATCTTGCCGCTGGTCACACGGCAGCCTGCAACGGTGCCCACGTTGGAGATCCTGTACACCTGACGCACCTGCAGCTCGCCCAGAGACACCTCGCGGAACTTGGGAGCCAGCATGCCCTTCATAGCATCGGTGACATCGTTGATGGCATCATAGATGACGCGGTACATACGCATTTCCACCTTGGTGGCAGCAGCTTCTTCCTTGGCCACGTTGTCGGGGCGGACGTTGAAGCCGATGATGATGGCGTTGGAAGCATCGGCCAGATCCACGTCGGACTTGCTGATGGCACCGACACCGGCATGGATGACACGCACGCGCACCTCTTCGTTGGAGATCTTCTCCAGACTCTGCTTCACAGCCTCGGCAGAGCCCTGCACATCGGCCTTGACCACGATGGCCAGTTCCTTCATGTCGTTCTGAGCCATCTGGCTGAACAGGTTATCCAGCGTGACCTTCTGGAAGGAGGAGAACTGCTTTTCCTTGGCGGCAGCAACGCGCTGTTCGGCCAGCTCACGGGCCAGACGCTCGTCCTCAACAGCCTCGAACAGATCGCCTGCTTCCGGCACTGCGGTCAGGCCGGTGATCTCCACAGGGGTAGAGGGGCCGGCATCGCTCAGCAGCTGGCCCTTGTCGCTGCGCATGGTACGCACGCGGCCCACAGCGGTACCGGCAATGATGACGTCGCCGGAGTGCAGGGTGCCGTTCTGCACCAGAATGGTGGCAATGGGGCCCTGGCCCTTGTCCAGACGGGCCTCGACGACCGCACCCTTGGCGCGGCGGTTGGGGTTTGCCTTCAGCTCCATGACCTCAGCTTCCAGAGCGATGCGCTCCAGCAGGTCGTTGATGCCCATGCCGGTCAGGGCAGACACCGGGATGCAGGCCACATCGCCGCCCCAGTCCTCGGTGATGATGCCGTACTTGGTCAGGCCTTCCATCACGCGCTCGGGGTTTGCGGTGGGCTTATCCATCTTGTTCATTGCCACGATAATCTTGACATTTGCAGCCTTGGCGTGGTTGATGGACTCGATGGTCTGGGGCATGATGCCGTCGTCGGCAGCCACCACCAGAACGGCGATATCGGTCATGTTGGCGCCGCGGGCACGCATGGAGGTGAATGCCTCATGGCCCGGGGTATCCAGGAAGGTGATGAGGCTGTCGTTGACCTTGACCTGATATGCACCGATGGCCTGCGTGATGCCGCCGGCCTCGCCTGCGGTGACGTTGGTCTTGCGGATGGCGTCCAGAATACTGGTCTTGCCGTGGTCAACGTGGCCCATGACGCAGACCACCGGGGGACGCTCCACCAGATCCTCCTGCGAATCCTCTTCCTGCGTGAACAGGCGCTCTTCGATGGTCACATGCACCTCGTGCTCGACCTTTGCGTGGAACTCCTCTGCCAGCAGAGAAGCGGTATCGAAATCGATCACGTCGTTGATGGCGTGCATCTCGCCCATCTGCATGAACTTGGCAATGACCTTGCCGGCCTGCTGCTTCAGGCGGGCAGCCAGCTCGCCGACGGTGATCTCGTCGGGGATCATCACCTTCAGCTGGGCGTTGCGGGCCTTTTCCAGCTGGATGCGCTGCAGGCGCTCGAACTCGGTCTCGCGCTTGCCCTTCTGGAACTGCTGGCGCTGGCGCTGGCCGCGCTGGGTGAACTTCTGCTTGTTGCCCTGCGGCGTGGGCTTGCGGCGGTTCTCGGTGTTCTTGGTGGAAGCCAGATCATCGTAGCGGGCATCGAAGCGATCCACGTTCATGTCCACAGTACGGGTATCCACGGTCACCTGATTGTCCTCACGGCGCACAGAAACAGCCTGTGCCGGAGCATTTGCAGCCTTGGCACCGGTCTCGCGGGCCAGCTCGCTCAGGGAAACGGTTTTCTCCTCGCGCTTCTTGTGCTGCTCGGGCTTTTTATCGTTGTGCTTATTGTTGTTTTTGTTCTGCTGGGCAGGCTCAGCCTTCTTGGCAGCGGGCTGCTCCGATTTCTTTTCGGCCTTGGGGGCCTCGGGCTTCTTGTCTGCCTTCTTGTCTGCCTTCTTCTCAGCAGCCTTGGGCTCTTCCTTGGGAGCCTTGGCGCTGTTCAGGAACTCGTCCAGATCCTTCACGCTGCCGGCCTTGCTGAACTTCTCCAGCAGGTAATTCAGCTCGTTCTCTTCCAGATTGGAGCTGTTCTTCTTGCCGGTGCTGCCCATGGCGTTCAGCTCATCCAGGACCTTCTTGGCAGAAACGTTCAGGTCCTTTGCAAAGTCACTCACTTTATATTTTACGATCATTCGCTCATATCCTCCTCATTTTTGATTGCTCCGCAGTCCGACAGGCGGTCAAAGCAGAGCTTTGCGAGGTTGCGGTCGGTCACCGCATAAACAGCCACAGGCTTGCGGCTGATATCGGCCAGCTTATCCTGCGTAAGCGGCATGGTGATCACATCCACCAGATCGCCCACAGAATAGTTGAGGCGCTGCACGGTCTTGGCGCTGGCATCGGATGCCACCATCACCAGCCATGCCTTGCTCTTGACGCAGGCATCTTCCACGGCGTCAAAGCCCATGGTCAGTGCGCCTGCCTTGCGGCACAGGCTCAGTGCCTGAAACAGCGCTTCCTCCGGGGGCAGCTTGGGTTTTGCGGGGGTGTTATTCTTCTTTGCCATTGTCTGCTGCCTCCTTTGCGGCTTCGGCCAGCTGTGCGGCCAATGCCTCGTATACTTCGGCGGGAACCGGCTGCTCAAAGCAGCGCTCCAGCGCCTTTTTCTTTTTTGCCTTGGTCAGGCAGTCGGGGTTCGGGCAGAGATAGGCTCCGCGGCCCGGCTTTTTGCCGACCAGATCAATGCTGATCTCTCCGCTGGGTGCACGCACCACACGCACCAGCTCCTTTTTGGGGCGGCTGGTCATGCAGCCGATGCACTGGCGGGAAGGGATCTTTTTCTGTGCCATCCGGTTTCCCTCCTTTGGCCATCTGCGCCGGAATTACTCGGCGTCGGTCTCGGCTTCCTTCTTGGGCTCTTCCTCACCGTAGTAGCCGCTCTCGGGGCGGATATCGATGTTGTAGCCGGTCAGACGTGCGCACAGGCGGGCGTTCTGGCCCTTGTTGCCGATGGCAAGGCTCAGCTGCTGGTCGGGCACGGTGACGCGGCAGGAACGGGTCTCGCCGGGCAGCAGCTCCACCTTGACCACCTTGGCAGGGCTCAGGGCTGCGGAGATGAACTCGGAGATATCCTCGCTCCACTTCACGATATCGATCTTCTCGCCGCCCAGCTTCTCGACCACGGCAGCCACGCGGGCACCATGCTCACCGATACAGGCAGAAACAGGGTTGACATTGGGGTCCTTGCTCCACACAGCCATCTTGGTGCGGGCACCGGCCTCGCGGCTGATGGCCTTGACCTCCACAGTGCCGTCAAAGATCTCGGGCACTTCCAGCTCGAACAGGCGCTTGACAAGGCCGGGGTGGGTGCGGCTGATCATGACGCGGGGGCCGCGCTCGGTGCTGACCACGTCCACAACATAGACCTGCAGGGTCTCGCCCTCGGTATAGACCTCGCCGGGCACCTGCTCGTTGCGGGGCAGGACGGCCTCGCCGCCCTTGCCCAGATCCAGAGCAACGATGCCCTTCTCGGGGTCAACGCGGGTGACAGTGGCCTGCACGATGTCGTGTGCACGGGACTGGATCTCGCTGAGCTGCTGGCTGCGCTCGGCCTCGCGGATGCCCTGACGGATGACATGCTTTGCAGTCTGTGCAGCAATGCGGCCAAAGTCCTTGGTCTTGAGCGGGGTGATGATGCGGTCGCCCACCTCGTAGGTCTTGCGGATCTTCTGTGCCTCGGTGATGCCGATCTCAGAATGCTCGTCGTACCAGTCCTCATCGGCCACAACGTCCTGGATCAGGGCCACATCAAAGCGGCCTGCGGCGGGGTCGATATCCACCTTCACATGGTCTTCCTCCACCTCATAGTTCTTCTTGACGGCAATGATGATCGCAGCCTTGATCTTCTCGATCAGGTACTCTGCGGTGATGCCGCGCTCATGCTCCAGCATGGAGAGAGCTTCAAAAAATTCATTGTTCGCTGCTGCCATTTTTCGGGTTCCTCCTGTAATTTACTCTCTTATCTATGTTAATCAAACAGGTCTTCGTCGTCGCACAGGTTCACGCTGGCTGCGGCGTTCACCTCAAAGGTGACAGCGCCTGCATCAGTGTCCACCGTGACGGTGCTTCCCTCGCGGCCTGTCAGGATACCGGCAAACTCGCGCACGCCGTCGGCGTTCGGGCGAATGAGCTTTACCCGGATCTTCTGGCCCTTGAGGGCCTCGTAGTGCTCCGGGCGGGTGAGCTTACGGCCAAGGCCGGGGCTGCCAACCTCCAGATAATAGCTCTGGTCGATGGGGTCTGCCTCATCCAGAATGGGGTCCAGCGCATGGGAGACATCCGCGCAGGTGTCCGTGTCCATGGTGCCGTCCTTATCGATGAGCACGCGGAGATACCAGTCCGGACCTTCCTTTTCAAAAACCACGTCCCACAGGCGCAGGCCCATGCCCTCCACGGTGGGGCGGACAAGCGCTTCGACTCTCTGGGCGGTGTTGCCGCCAGACTGCTTCGCCATAAAAAACCTCCATACAAACAAGAAACGCGGACCTTGCGGCCCACGTTTCAGGTTAAACTATATCGTACTACTAGAATATACCATACATCCCGCGATTATGCAAGCATTTTCGCAGATTTTTTCGCCGCAGAGTCTTTTACAGCACCCAGATGCCGTCCCGGAACAGCTCCACGGTGCGGCCATCGCGGCATTTGCCGGTGATATGGCTGTCCTCGGCACCGATCATCACATCCTCATGCAGATGCGACTGGTTCATGCCGCGGGCCAACAGCTCCTCTTTGGAAAGCGCCGTGCCGCCCTTCGTGGTGCCGGGATAGCTGGCACCAAAGGCGATATGACAGGCAGCGTTCTCGTCAAACAGAGTGCTGTAGAACAGCTTTCCGCTGCGGTTGATGGGGCTGCTTGCAGGCACCAGTGCCACCTCGCCGATGCTGCGGGAGCCCTCATCCCCGTCCAGCAGACGGCCCAGCAGCAGCTGTCCCTGCTCGGCGTGGTAGTCCACCACCCGGCCCTTCTCAAAGGTGACGCGGAAGTTCTTGATAAGCTGGCCGTTGAACACATAGGGCTTGGTGCCATAGACGACACCCTCCACCTTATCTTTATGGGGCGCAGTGAATACCTCTTCCGTTGGGATGTTGGGCAGGAATACCACACCCTTTTCACTCTTGCTGGCGGCGCTCTCCCACACAGCCTGATCCGCAAGACCCACGGTCAGGTTGGTGCCGTTGCTGCTTTCAAAATGCACGCTTTCCAGATCCAGCGCGTTCATTTTGTCGCGCAGGGCAGAGAGCCGTTCCATATGGGCCTGCCACTCGCCCACCGGGTCGCCGCCGGTGACCCGGCAGACGTCAAAGATCAGCTTCCACAAAGCTTCCATGGCGGCGTCTGCGTCCAGCTCCGGGAAGATCTTCTTTGCCCACGGCACGCTGGGCAGGGCCGCAATGGACCACTGCACCCGGTCGTTCATGGTGTATTCCTGCCACTCTTCCATAAAGGCGCGGCGGGCGGCATTTACCCGGCTGATCTTGTTGCCATCCAATCCGGCATACAGCTCCGGGTCGTCCGCAATGAGGTGCAGCACACACACGCCGCCCTCGCTTTCAGCATAGTCAAGATAGCGGCGCAGCTGCCACGGCTTGTGGTCGGTCAGCGCTTCCTCGCTGCCCAGCTCCATGCGGGCGCGGGCCACAGCGTCATCGCTCCAGTTCACCTGCACATCCCGGGCACCGGCTTCGTAGGCGCTGCGCACGCACAGCCGCGCCAGCGGCGCGCCCTCCAGCGGGCAGTTGATGATGAGGGTCTGCCCGGGCTGCGGGTTCACCCCCACCCGGACGATGAAATCGGCATATTTTTTCAGCAGTTCGTCAAAGTTTTCCACGGTAGAACCTCCTGCGGTGTAAAAATCACGTTTTTCTGTTTTTCAGTATACCCGGTACAAGCCGTTCTGTCCAGTAAAAAGAAAACAGACACCTCCTGCTGTTGAAAAAGCAGGAAACGTCTGTTATACTGTCTTTTGAGAGCGCTGTCTACATACGGCAGGCGGTCTATGCCTTTTCGGCCCTGCATCGGGAAGGCGAACATTTTTGTCGTACCCCGACGCTTTGCAGCGAAGGGGGTGATGCTTCATGACGCTTTTAGAAACTCTGGCTCTGCTCACATTGCTTGCAACCGTGAGCTTTGGCATTTTCGATATCGCGTGGAAGATCTTCAATAACAAAAAATGACCGCCCTCAGCGTCCAAACCTGAGCGGTCATCTTTTGATTAACCAACCGGAAAGGTACTGACCGTTTGCCAGACAGCACTTTCTTTATTTGTATTATAGCACAGCCCCGCCGAAATTGCAACGGCGGGGCTGTTTTTTATCGCCTGAAAGCGAAATTTTCTCAGAACTCGATCTTGCTCTCGATATAAGCTTTCAGCTCGGAGATGGGCATACGCACCTGCTCCATGGTGTCGCGGTCACGGACGGTGACGCAGTTGTCAGCAGCAATACCCTTGGCCTCGTCGCCCACGGTATCAAAGTCCACGGTGATGCAGTACGGGGTGCCGATCTCGTCCTCACGGCGGTAACGCTTGCCGATGGAACCGGTATCGTCGTAATCCACCATGAAGTACTTGCTCAGCTCGTTGCGGATCTCCATGGCCTTTTCGCCCAGCTTCTTGCTCAAGGGCAGCACGGCGCACTTGTAGGGAGCCAGAGCCGGATGCAGATGCAGCACGGTACGGATATCCTCCTTGCCCTTGCTGTCGGTCAGGTGCTCCTCGTCGTAGGCCTCGCACAGGAAGGCCAGTGCCACACGGTCGCAGCCCAGAGAGGGCTCGATGACGTAGGGGATGTAGTGCTCGTTGGTCTCGCTGTCGAAGTACTCCAGGCTCTTGCCGGAAGCTTCCTGATGGCGGGTCAGGTCGTAGTTGGTACGGTCTGCAATGCCCCACAGCTCACCCCAGTCGGTGAACGGGAAGGCGTACTCGATATCGGTGGTAGCGCGGCTGTAGAAAGCCAGCTCTGCAGGCTCGTGGTCACGCAGGCGCAGGTGCTCCTTCTTGATGCCAAGGCTCAGCAGCCAGTTCTCGCAGTAGTCCTTCCAGTAAGCGAACCATTCCAGATCGGTGCCGGGCTTGCAGAAGAACTCGCACTCCATCTGCTCGAACTCGCGGGTGCGGAAGGTGAAGTTGCCCGGGGTGATCTCGTTGCGGAAGGCCTTACCCACCTGACACACACCGAAGGGCAGCTTGCGGCGGGTGGTGCGCTGGATGTTGGCAAAGTTGACAAAGATGCCCTGTGCGGTCTCGGGACGCAGATAGCAGGTGGAAGAGCTGTCCTCGGTAACACCGATGGCGGTCTTGAACATCAGGTTGAACTTGCGGATGGGGGTGAAGTCATGCTTGCCGCAGACGGGGCAGACGATATCCTCATGCTCTGCGATGAAGGCATCCATCTCGTCAAAGCTCATGGCATCCACATTCACCTCGGGGTGCTCCTCACCGATCAGCTTGTCGGCGCGGTGGCGTGCCTTGCAGGCGCGGCAGTCCAGCAGGGGGTCCGAGAAGCTGGACACATGGCCGGTGGTCACCCAGGTCTGGGGGTTCATGATGATGGCCGCATCCAGCCCCACATTATAGGGGCTCTCCTGCACGAATTTCTTCAGCCATGCCTTTTTGACATTGTTCTTGAACTCGACGCCCAGCGGGCCGTAGTCCCAGCTGTTGGCCAGACCGCCGTAGATCTCGGAACCGGGGAACACATAACCACGGTTCTTGCAGAGATTGACGATCATATCAAGGGTCTTTTCGCTCTGTTCCATTGTAGTACATCCTTTCCGTCCGCGGCTGGTTTGCCGTGTCGTTGTTGTATCGTTCCGGCAGCTTTCCCCACTGCCGGGCGTGCTTTTCAAAGAGAAAGCACAGTATCTTTACTGTACCATGTTTTGCGCCGCTTGTAAAGCCGAAAACCGGCCTGCTTTGGGGAACAGACCGGTTTTTGCACTTATTTATGGTATTTCATTCCTGCATTGATGGTGCAGGCACGGTAGATCTGTTCCGTGAGCACAAGGCGGGCCAGCTGGTGGGGCATGGTGATGCGGCCCATGCTGAATTTGAGGGCCGCCGCCTTTTTCACCTCATCGGACAGGCCGTGGGACGAACCAATGACGAAAGCCACATCCCCTGCCCCGCTGTTCGCGCGGTCGGCAAGGAACTGCGCCAGCTCGTCGGAGGAGATCTGCCTGCCCTCGATGCACATGGCCACGATGGCAGCACCCTTGCGCACATTGGACAGGATGGCCTTGCCCTCCTTGTCCAGCGCCTTTTTTACCACGGCATCGGAAGCGTTTTTCTCTTCGATCTTCTCTTCCGGCAGTTCAATGATGCGGAAAGATGCGAAGGCGGCAAGGCGCTTCTGGTACTCGGCCACGCCCTCGGCGAAATATTTGGCATTCAGCTTGCCCACACAGATCAGGTCGATGTTTTGCATTGCAGTTTCCTCTTTTATATAGAAACGATTTAAAATTGTCTCCGCTTCGCTCTGGACGAGTTGTGGCACCCAGCGTCTGCTACGGCCCTTGAGCGGGCCTTGCATCCTGCTGGCCACGGCCCCAACAGCTCCTCCCTGCATTCCCTCTTTTGTCGCTATGCGACATCTTCCCCCGGCCGGGGGAAGTCTTTGGCCGCAGGCCGCAGTCGTCGCCGTTGCAATATCAGCGGAAAAATTATTTTTATAATTTGCAGCTCCGAAACGACTGCGGTCGTTTCGGAGCTGCTTTTTCACGGGAGGGGTCGCTGCCGGAAAATGCATTTTTCCGCTGCGCGACGGCTGCAAGCCGACAGCAGCAAGATGCCGTTTGCCGTTGCGGCCTTTCTTGTGAAAAGGCAAATTGGAAAAATCCGCAGATTTTTCCAATTTGCAATCATTAAAATCAACTTCCGCTGAGAATGGCAGAGCGAAGCGGAGCCATTTCGCAATAAAAACGTTTTACAGCAGGCTCATCTGCTCGCCCTCGTCCTCGGCGCGAATCAGTGCACCGGTGGCGGGCAGGCTGCGCACCCGGTAGCGGTGGGGGTTCGCCAGCTCCAACGTGTCCGCCGACACCACCGAAGCGATGGTCTGGTTCTTTTTCAGAGTGACCACCGCCACGCCCTGACTGTCGCGGGTGGCCTTTGCGGCGATCTGCGCCGTGCCCACCAGCAGCATCCGGCTGGCACTGGTGCGGATGGCAAGCTCGGTTTCCTCCGGCAGGAACAGCAGCGTTGCCAGCGGTTCCTTGTCGCAGTAGGCCTTCAGCAGCTTGCGACGGTTCTGCTTGGTGGCGTAGGAGCTGAGGGGGATCTTAGCGCACCTGCCGCTGGCAAAGAAGAACAGCATAAAGCCGCTGTAATCGCCGGTGATGACCATGCTCAGCACATTTTCTCCCTCATCCATGCCCAGACGGCCCGGGATGAAAATGCCCATCTGGGCCACCTTGCCGTCCTCCAGCTCAGCCAGACGCACCTTGTACACCTGCTGCTTGTCGGTAAAGAACAGCGCCTCCACATTGTTGCGGGTCTCTACCTGCTGGATGATCTCGTCCCCCTCTTTCAGCTTGTGGGCACCGGCGGTGCGCAGGCTCTGGGGTGGGATCTTCTTGAAGTAGCCCTCCCGGGTAAAGAACACGGTCACGGGATAATCCGGCACAGCCTCCTCCTCGGCAGAGCCGTCCTCCTCCGGCAGGTCGTACAGGATCTCGCTGCAGCGGGGCTTGCCGTATTTTTTCGCTACATCGTTCAGTTCATTGATGATGATGCGGCGTATGCGGGCGGGCTTTGCCAGCACATCGTTCAAATCGGCGATGTCCTTTTCCAGCTGTTCGATCTCGCCGGTGCGCTTGAGGATGTATTCCCGGTTCAGATGGCGCAGCTTGATCTCCGCCACATAGTCCGCCTGCACCTCGTCGATGCCAAAGCCGATCATCAGGTTGGGCACCACCTCGGTCTCCTCCTCGGTGGTGCGGATGATGTGGATGGCCTTGTCGATATCCAGCAGGATGGCGGCAAGACCCTGCAGCAGGTGCAGGCGCTTTTCCTTGCCATGCAGATCATAATAGGTGCGGCGGCGCACGCATTCCACGCGGAAGGCCGTCCACTCCTTCAAAATTTCCCGCACGCCCATGACCCGGGGCTGACCGGACACCAGAATGTTGAAGTTTGCGCTGAAGCTGTCCTCCAGCGGGGTGGCCTTGAACAGCTTCGCCATCAGCTTGTCGGCGTCCACGCCGCGCTTGAGGTCCAGCGTCAGCTTCAGGCCGTTCAGGTCGGTCTCGTCACGCATGTCGCTGATCTCCTTGACCTTGCCGGTCTTGACCAGCTCTGCGATCTTGTCCATGATGGCCTCCACCGTGGTGGTGGGCGGGATCTGGGTCACCTCGATCATGTTTTCGCCGGGCACCACGTTGTAGCGGGCGCGCACCTTCACGCTGCCGCGGCCGTTCTCGTAAATTTCACGCATCTGCGCTTCATCGTACAGGATCTGGCCGCCGCCCACAAAGTCCGGGGCGGGCATAGTGGTGGAGATGTCGTGCTTTTCATCCTTCATCAGGGCCACGGTGGTGGCGCACAGCTCTGCCAGATTGAAGGAGCAGATGTTGCAGGCCATGCCCACCGCGATGCCCAGCGTGTTGTTGGCCAGAATGGTGGGGAATGTGACCGGCAGCAGGGTAGGCTCGGTGGTGGTGCTGTCGTAGTTGGGCACAAAGTCCACGGTCTCCTTGTCGATATCCCGGAACAGCTCCTCGCACACGCCTTCCAGCTTTGCCTCGGTGTAACGGGCAGCAGCGCAGGACATATCGCGGCTGTAGGCCTTGCCGAAGTTGCCCTTGCTGTCCACAAAGGGCACCAGCAGGCTCTCGTTGCCGCGGCCCATGCGCACCATGGTGTCGTAGATGGCGGCATCGCCGTGGGGGTTCAGGTGCATGGTGCTGCCCACGATGTTGGCAGACTTGGTGCGTGCGCCCTTGAGCAGGCCCATCTCGTACATGGTGTACAGCAGCTTGCGGTGCGCCGGCTTGAAGCCGTCGATCTCCGGCAGCGCGCGGCTGACGATGACGCTCATGGCGTAGGGCATATAGTTGGTTTCCAGCGTGCGGGTGATGGGGTCCTCCAGCACGCTGCCTGCGTTCAGAATTTCAACGCCGTCGCCCAGCTGCGGGCGCACCGGCTTTATAGCTTTCTTGGTCGATTTTCTAGGCATCTTCTAACCTCTTGACGATTTTAAATGGGCGCCGCTCTCGCTCTGCCCATATTCAGCGGAAAATATTTTTTATTTTTGCAGCTCAGGATGGAGCCGTTCCGGTTTTCTGCATTTTTCCCTTAAAATGCCGTGACCCGTTGGGGCCTTCTTCGTGAAAACGTGATTTGGAGCAGCCCGCAGGCTGCGACAAATCACCAAATTAAAATAACGTTACCTCTGTCATTGCCAGAGCGCAAGCGGAGGCAATTTAAAATCATCAGCTCACATCCAGATCGTCCAGATACTCTGCGCCGTGCTGCGCAATGTGTTCCTTGCGGCCCGCAAGGTTGTCGCCCAGCAGGATGTCGAACACCTGCGCAGTCTGCACCACATCGGTGGGCATTACTTTGATCAGACGGCGGCTTTCCGGGTTCATGGTGGTCAGCCACATCATCTCGGGGTCGTTCTCGCCCAGACCTTTGGAGCGCTGGATGGTATATTTTTTCTCCCCGATCTCTTCCAGAAAAGCGGCCTTTTCCGGTTCGGTATAGGCAAAATAGGTGCGTTCCTTCGTGGTGATCTCGTACAAAGGCGACTCGGCGATATACACATAGCCCTTCTCGATCAGGGTCGGCGTCAGGCGGTAGAGCATGGTGAGCACCAGCGTGCGGATCTGGTAGCCGTCCACGTCGGCATCGGTACAAATGACGATTTTATTGAACCGCAGGTTGTCGAGGTTAAAGGTCGCCAGCTCCTTGTTGTGCTTACCGCCCAGCTCCACGCCGCAGCCCATCACCTTGATGAGGTCCACGATGACGTCCGACTTGAAGATGCGGGCATAGTCCGCCTTCAGGCAGTTCAGGATCTTGCCGCGGATGGGCATGATGGCCTGATACTCGCTGTCCCGGCTGGACTTGACCGCGCCCATAGCGGAATCGCCCTCCACGATGTACAGCTCCCGGCGGGAGGCATCCTTGGTGCGGCAGTCCACGAACTTCTGCACCCGGTTGGCAAGGTCGATCTGGGTGGACAGAGTCTTTTTGATGCTCTGGCGCGTTTTTTCAGCATGTTCGCGGCTCTGTTTGTTCACCAGCACCTGCTGGCAGATCTTCTGGGCCTCCTCCGGTTTTTCCAGAAAATACACTTCCAGATAGTGCTTGAGAAAGTCGGTCATGGCCTGCGAGACGAATTTGTTGGTGATGGCCTTTTTGGTCTGGTTCTCGTAGCTGGTGCGGGTGGAAAAGCTGGAGGACACATACACCAGACAGTCCTGCACGTCCTGAAAACTGATGGCGCTCTCGCCCTTTTTGTACAGATTCTTTTCCTTCAGGTACTTGTTGATCTGGTAAACAAAGGCGGTGCGCACCGCGTGCTCCGGGCTGCCGCCGTGCTCCAGCCAGGAGGAGTTGTGGTAGTATTCCAGCAGCTGCACCTTATTGGAAAAGCAGAAGGCTGCGCTCATGCGCACCTTATAGTCCGGCTGGTCCTCGCGGTCCCGGCCCACAGCCTCGCTCTCGCAGCTGAACACGGGGGTCAGGGTATCCTCCCCGGCGGTTTCGGCTACATAGTCCGCAATACCGTTCTGGTAGCACCAGCTCTCCTTCCAGGGCTTGCCGGTGGCAGGGTCTTTTTCCTTTTCATCGGTAAAGTTGAGGGTAAGCCCTGCATTGACCACGGCCTGACGGCGCAGCACATCCTTATAGTAACTGCCGGGCACATCGATGTCGGTGAACACCTCATCGTCCGGCTTCCAGTGGATGATGCTGCCGGTGCGACGGCCCTTGTACTCTTCCTTCTGCAGGCCGCCCACGTTCTCGCCCTTTTTAAAATCAAGGTGGTAGTGGTATCCGTCACGGTAGATATCCGCCGTCATCCACGCAGAAGCATACTGGGTAGCACACAGACCCAGACCGTTCAGGCCAAGGCTGAACTCATAGTTATCCTCGCCTTCGCCGTACTTGCCGCCTGCATACATCTCACAGAACAGCAGCTCCCAGTTGTAGCGGCCCTCGCCGTTGTTCCAGTCCACAGGCATGCCGCGGCCAAAGTCCTCCACGATAACGCTGCCGTCCTTGCAGCGGGTGACGTTGATGGTGTCGCCGTGGCCGTCCCGGGCTTCATCGATGGAGTTGGAGACGATCTCAAAGATGGAGTGGGCACAGCCCTCCACGCCGTCCGAACCAAAGATGACGGCCGGGCGCTTGCGCACACGGTCGGCACCTTTCAGAGAAGTGATGCTCTCGTTGCCATATTCCTGTTTTTTTGCCATGCTGCTCCTCCCGGCCCCGCTCTCTTTTAAAAAACGGAGCCGTCTTGCTTCAAATCAAAACGCCTTTGCTCTTTTTGCTTATATATAAGTATACGCAAGAGTAAAGAGCAAAAGCGCCTGTGTTCTTTTTCTATTATTAAACCATAGGTTGTTAATCTTGTCAAATGTTCTTTGCGCATCCTTTTGCTCTCCTTTCTGTTCAAAAAAGTCGTTCTTATTTTGTGCGATAAAGCGACCAAAATCAAGAAAGTTTTAATTTTCTTGAAAAAATTTGAATTTACCCCTTTACAAAATCGAAATTTCAGGTATAATAATCATCGTCCGGTGCGCCTCTGTAGCTCAGTCGGTAGAGCAGGGGACTGAAAATCCCCGTGTCATTGGTTCGATTCCGATCGGAGGCACCAGTCAAGGAAACCCAGCAGGGTTTCCGAATATGCGGCCGTAGCTCATCTGGTAGAGCGCCACCTTGCCAAGGTGGAGGT
>OJPL01000341.1_pt1 | contig 18341 bp, 10 predicted proteins | sample 1598501 | NCBI WGS metagenome assembly OJPL01 (sample SAMN03922486, study PRJEB24848) | human gut metagenome | isolation source: stool sample | host: Homo sapiens | place: Germany | collected 2011-05 | reverse complement strand
ATGGAGCGGCCGACGAGGCTCGAACTCGCTACCTCCACCTTGGCAAGGTGGCGCTCTACCAGATGAGCTACGGCCGCACATTCCATGTGTTCGTGCCGGTTGTTTACCGGCGACGCTGATTATTATACCGTACCGCCCGGCAATTGTCAACCACAAATTTGCATTTTTTGCAAAAAATTTCAAAACAGGCCTGTCTGCGCACAAAAAGCCTTCTCTGCACTGGCTGACATCGCCGTTCATTCATGTTTGCCGCAACAGACACGAGGAAAATTTAGTTGCTTTCTCCTGTAGGAACCATTATAATAAGAATGTCATTTTATCGCCTGCAAAAGCTGCGTCTGTTATGCCGCCGAGGGCATGCAGGCGCGTTTTCGTGCGCAGAAATAGGAAATGCCAGCATAAAGGAGCAAACACGATGTATAAGATCACTGAAAAAGTCGCGCTGAACCCCACCGTGACAAAGATGGTCATTGAAGCCCCGCTGATCGCCAAAAAGGCAAAGCCGGGCCAGTTTATCATTGTGCGCCCGTTTGAGGACAGCGAGCGCATCCCCCTGACTGTGGCCGGTTACGACCGCGAGAAGGGCACTGTGGACATCATTTTCCAGATCGTGGGCGGTACCACGATGGAGCTGAACAGCTTGAAGGTCGGCGAGAGCGTCCACGATTTCGTGGGCCCGCTGGGCCGTGCCACCGAGGTGGAGGGTCTGAAGAAGGTCTGTGTCGTGGGCGGCGGCGTAGGCTGCGCCATTGCCCTGCCCATTGCCCGTGAGTTGCACGAGCAGGGCTGTGTGGTGCACAGCGTGGTCGGCTTCCGCAATAAGGATCTGCTGATCCTGGAGGACGAGTTCCGGGCCTGCAGCGATGAGCTGCGCATTATGACCGACGATGGCAGCTACGGCACCAAGGGCGTTGTTACCGCTGCTCTGGACGAGCTGGTGGCCGCAGGCAATCAGTACGATCTGGTCATCACCATCGGCCCGCTGATCATGATGAAGTTTGTGGTCAAGACCTGCCAGAAGCATGGCCTGAAGAGCATCGTTTCCATGAACCCCATCATGATCGACGGCACCGGCATGTGCGGCGGCTGCCGCCTGACCGTAGGCGGCGAGACCAAGTTCGCCTGCGTGGACGGCCCCGACTTTGACGGCGATCTGGTGGATTTTGACGAAGCAATGGCCCGCGGCACCATGTACCGCCCGTTTGAGGCACACGCCCGTGAAGCGGCATGCAATCTGCTCAATCAGGAGGTAAAGTAAGATGGCTTTCAATATGGACCCGAAGAAGTGCCCCATGCCCACCCAGGACCCCAATGTGCGCAACAAGAACTTCAAGGAAGTTGCTCTGGGCTACACCGAAGAAATGGCCGTGAACGAAGCAAAGCGCTGTGTGCACTGCAAGAACAAGCCCTGCCAGACCGGCTGCCCCGTGGGCATTGATATCCCTGAGTTCATCGGTCATGTGGCCGAGGGCGACTTTGAAGCCGCTTATCAGGTGATCAACCGCTCCTCTTCCCTGCCTGCCGTCTGCGGCCGTGTCTGCCCGCAGGAGAGCCAGTGCGAGGGCAAGTGCACCCGCGGCATCAAGAATGAGCCGGTAGGCATCGGCCGTCTGGAGCGCTTTGTTGCCGACTGGCACCGCGAGAATGTGCACACCGCCCCCATCGTGCCCGAATGGAACGGCCACAAGGTGGCCATCATCGGCGCAGGCCCTGCCGGTCTGACCGCCGCAGGCGATCTGGCAAAGCTGGGCTACAAGGTCACCGTTTACGAGGCCCTGCATGTGGCCGGCGGCGTGCTGATGTACGGCATCCCCGAGTTCCGTCTGCCCAAGGCCATCGTGCAGCAGGAGATCGACGGCCTGAAGAAGATGGGCGTTGATTTCGAGTGCAACATGGTCATTGGCAAGGTGCTGACCATCGACGAGCTGATGGGCGAGTACGGTTATGAGGCCGTGTTCGTAGGCTCCGGTGCCGGCCTGCCCCGCTTTATGGGCATCCCCGGCGAGAGCCTGAAGGGTGTCTACTCTGCCAATGAGTTCCTGACCCGCTCCAACCTGATGAAGGCTTATCTGCCCACCAGCAAGACCCCCATCCGCACCGGCAAAAAGGTCGCCGTTGTGGGCGGCGGCAACGTGGCTATGGACGCTGCCCGCAGCGCCCTGCGTCTGGGTGCCGAGACCGTGTACATCGTCTACCGCCGCGGCATGGCTGAGCTGCCCGCCCGTAAGGAAGAGGTGGAGCACGCCGAGGAAGAGGGCATCATCTTCAAGACCCTGTGCAACCCTGTGGAGATCCACGCCAATGACGAGGGCTTTGTCAAGTCCATCACCTGCATCGAGATGGAACTGGGTGAGCCCGATGCTTCCGGCCGCCGCCGCCCCATTGAGAAGAAGGGCAGCGAGTTCGAGCTGGACGTGGACACGGTCATCATGAGTCTGGGCACCAGCCCCAACCCGCTGATCCGCTCCACCACCCCGGGTCTGGAGACCAACAAGCACGGCTGCATCGTCACCGACGGCGACGACGGCAAGACCAGCCGTGACGGTGTGTACGCAGGTGGTGACGCCGTGACCGGCGCTGCTACCGTCATCAAGGCCATGGGCGCAGGCAAGGCTGCTGCAAAGGCCATTGACGAGTACATCCAGAGCAAATAAATTTCCAAGGTGGCTGCGAACGCAGTGAGCAGACGGATGAGGGGTAATTTAAGGTAAAATGCTGCTGTCCCGCGCCCTCATCAGTCACCTGCGGTGACAGCTTCCCCCGACCGGGGGAAGCCTTCCTTCGGAAAGCCGATTTCCATGTGTGAAGGTAGGCAGCGCCCACTGAATACCGGATATGAAAAATCCCCTGTGCCAGCGCACAGGGGATTTTTGCATCTTATTCTGCGGTCTCCGTTGTGGTCTCCGTTGTGAGCACCGGATAGCCCGTCCGCACGCACCGCACGGCGCAGCGGGCACGGCCGCCGGTGGTGCAGGTGAAGAGGGTCAGGTCCCAGTTGTCGGAATCTTCCGTCTTTTCGGTCATTTTTTCGATCTGGGTGGGCTGCAGGTTCTCCACGTAGGAGACCTCATAGCTCCACCGCATGCCGTCCATGTCGGTAAAATAGACCTGTGCCCCTTCGGCCAGCCATTTGATGGGACTGAAGTGCTTTGCATAGTTATGGGCGCAGACCACCATGTTGTCCGCGTAGGTGGAGCCGGAGTACCGGCCGGGCGCGATCTTCAGGCCCGCATAGCTCCACTCGCTCATCACGGGCAGATCGAGCCCAATGGAGGGGATGGACAGGTAGCCGATGTAGTTCCAGCCGTCCAGTTCCGTCTCGGTCATGGGCTGGGCGGGGTCCAGCTCCGGCTGCAGCACAACGGTCTCCGACTTTGCCTTTTCCTCAACCGTTGTGGTCAGGGTCTGTTCCAGCTCTCCCAGCGCCTGCTGTGCCGCCTTGTCTGCGCGGGCCGCATCCCACTTGTTGTAAGCAAGCAGCGCCGCCGCCGCCAAAATGAGCAGCACACCCAGCACCATACATATCTTTCCTATTTTCTGTCTCATGGCAGCGCTTCCTTTTTGTTCAGCACCCAGCCAGCGGCAAACAGCAGCACACCGCTGACCGCCAGCACCGGCACGGGCCAGTTCAGCTGGCCGGTCTGGGGCAGGCCGCTCATGACTGCGCCGTCCGGATGGCCCGCCAGTGCGGGATTATCCGGGTTTCCCGGGGCTACCGGGTTGTCCGGATTGCCGGGAGCCACCGGACTATCCGGGCTGCCGGGCGAGACCGGGCTATCCGGGCCGTCCGGGTTCTTGGGCGTATCCGGGTTTGTGGGCTCCGTGGGCTTGTCCGGCACGGGAGTGGGCGGTACAGGCGGCGTATCCGGGTTGACGGGGGTGTAGCCGCCCACCTTGGGGGAGGCGTCCACCTCATAATTCCATTTCCCGTTTTCTGCCATGGGCAGGGAAACAAGGAACGGTTTGATGGGCGCATAGCCATTGGAGGCCTTGCTCTGCACGATCAGGTACAGGCCAAGTTCCAGATCTTCAAAGGCGGCATTGCCGTCTGCATCAACGGTTTTTGTGGTGCCCCGTGCGCCCTGCGGCATATATTCCAGCAGCTGGTCTGCCAGCGTGCTGTCGGTCAGGTCGCCCAGCGCGATGCCGCAGCCGTAAAAATCGCCGCAGTATTCAAAGCTCAGGTCACCGTTTTTTCGCTTCACCTCAGCCACGCGGTACAGCGTCAGCTGACCGCCGCTCAGAGCCTTATCCTTCGCGCTGTCGTACAGCGCAACGCGGATGGTGCCGGTGGCGGGGTTTCCGCTGGCATCCACCAGCCGGATGTTCGCACTGGTGGCAAGGGCAGGCAGTGCGCCTGCCGCCAGAAGGCACAGCATCAAAAGCAGGGCTGCAAACCGCCTGCGCAAGCTTTTCTGTTCCATCGGCTGCTCACTCCCCTTTCTCTTCGTGTTTTTTGCGCTTGGCCAGCAGCAGGGCCGCACCCACGGTCAGCATACCGCCCACCGCCGCAAAGGGCATCGTGCCCATGCCGCCGGTAGAGGGCAGCTCGTAGCTGCTGTAGACATAGTTCCGGAGGTAGATCTTGCCGGTCTGGATGCCGTTGTTGTTGCTGGTTTCCAGCGTCCAGCTGCCTGTCGTAGCCTCTTCTACCATATAATAGCACGGGTTTCCTTTATTGTCCGTTGCTGGGGTTTCCGTGCTCGGCCATGTATACGACCATTTGTTCTCCGAATTCAGCGAGACTTCCTCTCCCACTGCGGTCTTTTCTCCGCTGTCTTTGTTCACGCAGTACAGCTGCACCTTGACTTCCTCCACCGGGGCCGCGACCGAATTGCCAGTGTCCTTATCCAGCCAGGACTTGACCACCGTCAGCTCCTGATAGGTGTTGCGGATCTCCATGGTCGTGGTCTTGACATCGCTGCCGAAGACAATGCTGTTCTTTTCAACGGTCACGCCATCCACAATCAGGTTATTTGCTGTGCCGGTCGCAGCCCGATATGCCGTTTCATGATCCTCAGTCTCCTGAGCAAACAGTACGTAGTGCGGGGTCTGGTCAAGCTTGTAATTCGCCGGGGCTTCCATCTCCACAAGGCGGTAAAGCGTGTCAGTTTTCAGCGTATTGTACTTTCCTGTGGTTGTCACACCCAGTGTGATCTTGCCGCTTTCGCCAGTCGATATCTTGCCGCTTTCACCAGTCGATCCGTTGTCCCATAGAGTCCAGCTTCTCGTTGTTTTATCATAGTACTCAATGGAGAATTTCGCACCTTTCAGCGGCATGCCGGTATAGCTGTCCATTTTGTTCAGCAGCAGCTGGCCCATTTTGACAGTAGCCCCCGAGCTGTTGTGCTGCACCTCAGTTTTAATGCCATCCTTCTTTGTGTCATTCAGATAGACGCTATTGGAAAGCTCCGGTGTCACCGCTGTGCCGGGGTCGATCACGCACTCGTATTGCATTACGATAGCCGTCGCGTCCGGCACGCTGACACGCAGCCAGTAGCCTTTATCAGGGGACAGGATCTGGCAGACGCCTTCCGGCAGCTCTTCGCCGATGGTGGGCTGGCCGCCTGAGAACTCGTAGGAATAAAACTTTACCGTGCTGAGATCGCCGTAGGCATCCGCGCCGGCTTTCAGTTCCAGCTTGTCTTGCAGCGTGAGCGGTTCGCCGTTGTTCAGCTTCTGGCTCGACGGGTTGATGTACACGGTATAGCGGACGCGGTTGGTCGGCTGGCCGTCCTCCTTCACCTGCTCGCCGGTCTTTTTCACCTCGGTGGCATCGCGGGTCACCGTAGTAACTGTGGACGATTCTTCATTGCCCCATTTTGCGGTGTTCTTATAAGAGATCTCGCTGAGACGCAGATCACTCCATCTCGGGTCATCGGAGATACCCACCTTGTACAGGAACTGCACCGTATGGCTCTGACCGTCCGTGTTGTAATTGCTGAGACGCAGCGTCAGCGTGCCGTTGTTATCACACACGGCGCTCCAATGATTATTTTCGTCTGCCTTATTATTTTTGTCTACCTCTTTGCCGTCCACAAAAAGCTCTGTCTGGCTCTCCTTATACTCCGTGTTGAGCGGAAGGGTGTCCACGATCACAATTTCTTTTGTCTGGCTGGCATCCGTCGTCAGCGCCACACTGTAGCACAGGCGCTTATCTCCCACATCTTTATACGCCACCGTGCTGCCCTTATTGTAAGTATTGCCTTTATCCGTAGAGACTTGCTTTTCAAAGGAATCGAAACGGGTATAGGTATCCCGATCACTGGTCGTGCCCGTAACTTGATTACCGTTTTGAGTTACATACGCGGCGTTCAAATACTTCCGCGTTTCGCCGTTTGTTACCTTGTCCCTGTCTTCGTGCGTAGTGACGGTCAGTTCCATCCTGCGCACCGGAAGGTCCTTGACCGTAATTCTGAAAGCACGGGCCCTTGTCGTATCGTCCGTCACTTGCACCGTCGCGGCATAATCCGAGAACGCTTCAATGGTCAGCTTATCCCACACATCCGCATAATCCTTGGTATTGCCGTCGCGCAGCGTCAACTTCAGACTGTCTTTCACAGCAGTTTCCAACTCGGTCCTATAGAACCAGTGCCGTGCACCATCCGCGTCCACGTCCAGACGTTTGTCGTTTGCATTTTGCGCGTCCATGACGTCCACCAGTGTAAAGTCGGTGCCGCCCAGATCGTTCTTGACCTCGATTTTCCAGCTTGCAACACCATCACTATTTGTGCTGACATGCTTCTTGGAAATACCCCATTTGCCCTCGCCGAATACGAGCTCTTTTTCTGCTGTGAAGGTATCGCTGCCCTTCGTTGCCGTAGCCTTGTTGGTCACTGCGCCATCTTGTGTCGGTGCATTTGTGCGGAAGGTAAAGGTGTAGGACATGGCAGTGCTGTCATCTGGGATCGTATAGCCTTTTTGCAGCTCCTCTGCCGTAATTTCGAATTGATTGCTATCCGCTTTAACAGTGACCTTTCCCTGCACGGTAAGCCCAGCAGGGATGACATCCTGCACGGTATAGCCGCGCAGAAACTCTCCGTAACCGTTGGCCGCAGCCTTCAGCGTGATGGTCCATGTGATCGTACCATCCTTATTCAGGGTGCCATCCTTGGAAAGGCGGCGCCAGAATGAAACAACTGTGGCGTCTTTCGTTACCACATCCGGTGCATCCTCTATTCCGGCAAGGCCCTTATTGTAGATTTTGCCGTCATTGTCTTTGCACTTGTTGTTCATTTCCTCCGGGGTCACCTTGGTCGTGTAGCAGAGAATGTAGCTCTCGCCCGGTTCCAGCGCCGGCAGATCCTCCACCAGAATAAAGCGGCTCAGCTCATTCTCATTGGAAACGGTCAGCTTATACTCATTACTCTGAACCAGAGTACCGGGTGCATTCTGCCCTGCTTTCAGTTTGAACACCTTGACGCTGTTCTCCACATAGCTGCCGAGCACCTGAACCCCGCTGCCGCTCTGGAAGCTGCCGCTGCTGTCGCCGTTGAGCTGGTCGCCGATGCGCACGGTTTTACCGCCTGTGCCTTTTTGGGTGGACGCTTGCACATACCAGCGCAGGTAGTAGTTTCCGCTCTTGTCCCAATAGTTGAACCCGACACCGGCACCGGCATAACTGCCGTCCAGTCCTTTTTTCACTGCAATATCGCCGTCCGGCTTTTTGATGGTCAGATTGAACTTATCGTTAAAGCTCACCTTGCCGTCCGTTCCGGCCTGCGAATAATCAACGTCCGCTTCAAAGGTGAAATCTCCCGTAAATGGCATACCCTTCAGGATTTCCTGATTCGTAAAGGTCATTTTTACCTCGCCGGACTTGCTGATGGTATAGCTGCCCACAACTTCCGTGCCGCGGTAAACCTTGCCATCAGCCTCTTTTGTCAGGGTCAGACCATTAGGCAGCTGGTAGGTCAGCGTGTTGTTTGTGCTGCTGACGATTCCGCTGCCTATGAAATAGCTCAGTTCGACCTGCACGGCTTCGCCGTCCTTAAACCGGTATCCATCCTCAATCGGCACCCAGTCATTGCCTTCTTTTTTACTGATAACGACATTGGTGATGTGATCAGACAGGTTTATTCCGCTGTCGCTCCGCTCCATTGCCATCATCATCGGGTAGTCTGCATCCTGTTCCACTGTCTCGCCGATCCACTCTACCCTTGCTGAGAAGCCCTCGTTTTCTTCAGGAACGGTCTCCGGCTCTTCCTCCGGTGCTTCCTCCTCCTGCGCCTTATGGGCTGCGGCCAGATCGATCACATCCGTGATCTCGTCCGCACGCAGGGACACCTCGGCCACCTTGCCGTCCACGTCGCCGGAGATCACGGTCAGGGTGCCGGTATCCGCGTCCACATCCGACACAATGCCCACGGTCTCGGTGCTGACGGTACGCTCCTCGGTCTGGGGCTCAGCAGCCACAGGCTCCAGCGAAAGCAGGGCAATGTCCGCATCGGCAGAATCATCCATGATCTGCGGCGCGTCCTCTTCCACTGCCACCGTCTCGGTGGTGATGCTGTTGTAGAACACGATATCGCCGGGCACAAGCTCGACCTCTGCCGCCGCCTTCAGCCACTCGGACCCGCGCAGGTCGCTGCGCAGGGCCTGCACACCGGCGCGCTGCGGCACCGTGGTCTGCGGCACATTCGCGTAGTTCAGGCAGTAGGACAGGAACATCACATCCCACGCACCGTAGGCGTTGCCATACCATGCACCGTAACGGGTGTAGTGGCGCACGGTGGTCTGGTCCTCATCGTCCAGCTGGAAGTTGCGCTCACTCTGCTGGTAACCCAGCTGGCTTTTTGCCACAGCGGTCAGGTCGTCGGCCCACGCACCGGTGAGCACAACATTCGTCTTTGCGCTCCATGTCTCCTCGTCCTCCACATCCGCCAGCGGGTCGGACAGGCAGTTCACGGTGTGGTGGTGCTCCGGCAGGCCGCAGACCAACACTTCCTCATAGCAGGCGTCGGTGTGGTGGTGCACTGGGGTGTCCAGACTGCTGTCGTCCACAACGGGCTGAAGGGCCACGGCATCGTCAAACACCGCAGAGGCTTCCTCATCCACCGGCACATAGTCCGGGTTGGGCTCCTCCACAAGCTCGCCCTCTTCCAGACCGCACACCAGCTCATATTCAATGGTATAGCAGCTGTCGTCGTGGGTGTGCTCGAACAGGTCACAGATCAGGCTGCCATCCTCGGGGTCAAAGCAGTCATCGGTGTGCACATGCTCTTCCTCGTAGCAGGTCAGCGTTTTCACTTCCTGATAGCAGTCGTCGGTGTGCTGGTGGGGCACAAAAATGTACTCCGGCTCCGGCTCTGCCGAATAGGCGGCAATGTCGGCATCGCTCTGCTCCACACCATAATCTGCATCAGGGAATGCGCTGTCGTCCGGCTTTGTGGCGTTCCAGTCCTCCGGTTCGCCCTCCTCATAGCCGCACACCAGCACCTTCTCATAGCACTCGGCGGTGTGCTGGTGCTCGATCTCGCCGCACTGGTAGTCTGCCGTCTGGGCAATGCCCACACTGTGCAGCTGCCAGTTGACGAACAGGCTGGTGAGCAGCGCCAATGCCAGCAGCAGTGCCATATACCGCCGCGCCGCCTTGTGTTCCCTGCGGAACTGCTGCATCAGTGCCTTTGTGATATCCTTCATGCTTTTCATCCTCACTATACTAAAAACAGCGTATTTTCGTCGTTTGCAAAACCGCCAAATCCACGCCCTATTTTTATACTCCCATAACCTATTCAGTGTACCACATCCTTGGCCGGAAATCAACTTTAAAATGCTCGTTATTGGGCTTGAGCGCTGGATTTTTGGCAGGTTTGCCGTGCCAGACTCCGCAGACAGGATGTGCCGGATTTCTCAACTATTCCGGGCTTTGGGCGGGCGGTCCGGCACAAGGCGGCAGACCAGACGCACCATCAGCGGGGTCAGCGGCAGCCACACCGCAGTGCAGATGAGGTTGAACAGCGTATGCGCGTTGGCGAGCTGCCGGGCAATGACTTCCAGCTCCGGCCCTTTGGGCGAGATCATTGCCACCAGACCCGCATACCACGGCAGCAGGGCGCAGAACGCCACCGCACCGGTCAGGTTGAACAGAGCGTGGGCCGCCGCCGCCCGTTTTGTGTCCCGGCTCTGCCCGATGGATGCCAGTACCGCCGTGACCGTGGTGCCGATGTTATCCCCCAGCAGCACCGGCAGTGCCCCTGCAAGGCCCAGCAGACTGCCGCCCTGCGGCCCGGGCCGGGCCGCAACGCTCTGAAGCACCGCAATGGTGGCAGAGCTGCTCTGCACCGTCAGGGTCATGCAGAGGCCTGTCAGCAGGCCCAGCCACGGACGATGCCGCATCCGTGCCAGCCAGAGCGCAAACACCGGGCTCTGTGCCAGCGGGGCCAGCGCCGTGCTCATACCGGCAATGCCCTCGAACAGCAGGCCAAAGGCGAACACCGCCCGGCCAACGGCCCGGGCCTTCTGCCCTGCACAGGCAAAGCAGAGCAGCAGCCCGGCCAGCAGCACAAGGCCGCGCACATCTTCCAGCCGGAAGGCCAGCAGCTGTGCGGTAACGGTGGTTCCGATGTTGCAGCCAAAGATCACCGGGACCGCCTGCTGCAGGGTCAGCAGGCCCGCACTTACAAAGCCCAGCACCATCACCGTGACTGCCGAGCTGCTTTGCAGCACCGCCGTGACCGCTGCCCCCGCCAGCACGCCTCGCACCGGGCTGCCGGCCAACACCATCAGCAGCCGCTTCATCCGCTGCCCCGCCGCTGTTTCCAGACTGCGGCTGAGCGCATCCATGCCATACAAAAACAATGCCAGCCCGCCAAAAAGCGCAAAGATCCCTTTCAGCCCCTGTTCCAATGCCGCCGTCCCTCCCGCAGAAACGTTTCTTATTCTATTTATGCAGCTGCCGGGCGGTTCAGGCTTTCTGCCGCCCTCCCCTTTTTGTGAACTTTTTTAAAATTATCCCAAACCGCCCTTGCATTCTGGGTACTGGAGGAATATTATTGTCAGGCGTTAATAGTTAACAGCTGTTAAGCATTTTGCAATGAGGAGGGATAGAATGTTGAACGAGACCGAAGCCGCCGCGAGCTTTCACGGCCTGTGCCATTTTTTCGGACGGCTGAGCAAGGCGTCCCGGGCCGGCATGAAGGCGGCTCTGCGGGGCTGTCCCAAGTGCCACTTTCCCATGCTGGAGGGTCTGGCTCACACGATCAGCACCCGCGGGCAGGACGGAGCGGTGTATGTTTCCGATTTTGCCCGGGAGGCACGCCAGCCGCTGCCGGCCATCAGCCGCAGCCTGCGCCAGCTGGAACAGGCCGGCCTTGTTCTGCGCGAAGCGGACCCGGCAGACCGGCGCAAAACGCTGGTGCGCATCACGCCGGAGGGCTACGCCGCCTGCGCCCGGTGTGAAGATGCCCTCAGCGATTATTTTGCCTGTGTGATGGCCCGGCTGACACCGGAGCAGGTGCAGCAGATGAACGCTTTGCGCGGCGCACTGATGGACGCCATTCTTGCGGAAAACGCTTCCCGTGAAGCAAAAAACAACGAAGGGAGAACCGAACCATGACGAAAATTTTCAAGCAGCTGGCCCGGCACTGGGCCGTCTGTCTTGTGGTGTTCGCGTTGCTGTTCGTGCAGGCGTACTGCGATCTTTCGCTGCCGGACTACACCAGCAGGATCGTGGACACCGGCATCCAACAGGGCGGCATCGAAAGCCCTCTGCCGGAAACGATACGCCAGAGCACGCTGGACGCCCTCACGCTTTTGATGAGCGAAGAGGACGCCGATGCATTCCAGAACGCCTACGGGTATTATCTTCAGGACGACGGTGTGCTGAAGCTGCGCACCGACCTGACCGATGATGAACGCGCCGCGCTGGAGGATGCCGTCACCACGCCGGACATCGTGCTGTATATGGCAGCTGCGCAGGCAGCGAACGCCCCCGCCGGGCAGAACAGCATGGGTATGACCGGCCTTGCCGACATGCAGGCGGCATCCTCTGAGAGCACCACCACGGATACCGAGACCGTCACCCCCACTGCCGAGGATCTGGACACCGTGTGCGCCCAATTTGCCGCCATGAGCCAGATGCCCGGTTTCACCCGCGAAGCCGTCCAGCAGCAGCTGGCCGGTGCGTTTGCCAGCTTGGATGATACCCTGATGGAGAACCTCAAAAGTCAGTCCGTGCTGCTGGTGCAGCTGGAATACGAGGCACAGGGCGTTGCCCACGATGTGCAGATGCGCTACCTTTACCGCGTAGGCGGCCAGATGCTGGGCCTCACCCTGCTGATGGCGGCCGTGTCCATTGCTGTGGGCTTCCTCGCCTCCCGCGTGTCCGCCGCCATTGGCCGTGACCTGCGCCGGGAGACCTTTGCCAGTGTCATCGGATTCTCCAATGCAGAGATCGAGAATTTCTCCACCGCATCCCTCATCACCCGCACCACCAACGACATCCAGCAGGTGCAGTTCGTCTGCGTCATGCTGCTGCGCATGGTGGCCTATGCGCCCATTCTGGGCATTGGCGGCGTGCTGCATGTGCTGAACAGCAGCACCGGCCTTTCCTGGATCATTGTGCTGGACGTGGCCGTTCTGCTGCTGCTCATCCTCTTCCTGATGAACATTGCCATGCCGAAATTCAAGATCATGCAGAAGCTGGTGGACCGGCTGAACCTTGTCAGCCGCGAGATCTTGACCGGCATCATGCCGGTGCGCGCGTTCAGCCGCGAACGGTTTGAGGAGGAGCGCTTCGACAAGGCCAACAAAGACCTGATGAGCACCCAGCTGTTCACCAACCGCGCCATGGTGGCCATGATGCCCTTTATGACCCTCATCATGAACGGCACCAGCCTGCTCATCGTCTGGTTCGGCGGCAAGGCCATGGACACCGGCACCATGCAGGTGGGCGAGATGATCGCGTTCATCACCTACACCATGCAGATCGTCATGTCCTTCCTGATGCTGGCCATGGTGGCCGTCATGCTGCCCCGCGCCGGTGTGGCTGCGGAGCGCATCGATGAGGTGATCTGCACCAGGGCCACCATCAACGACCCGGACGAAGCTGCTGCAAAGCCCGCGCAGGAGCACGAAAACTGGCAGGGTGAGGTAGAGTTCCACGATGTGAGCTTCCGCTTCCCGGGTGCGGACAGCGATGCGCTGGAGCACATCAGCTTTACTGCAAAGCCCGGCGAGACCACCGCTATCATCGGCTCCACAGGCTGTGGCAAATCCACCCTGCTCAACCTCATCCCCCGCTTCTATGATGTGACAGGCGGCAGTGTGACTGTGGATGGCATCGATGTGCGCAATATGCCGCAGGCACAGCTGCACGACCTGCTGGGCTATGTGCCCCAGAAGGGTGTGCTGTTCAGCGGCACCATCGGCTCGAACCTGAAGTTCGGCGGGGAGCACATCACCGATGCCGACGTGAAAAAGGCCGCTGCCATTGCGCAGGCCACCGAGTTCATCGATGCAAAACCGCAGGGCTACGAAAGCCCTATCGCACAGGGCGGCTCCAATGTGTCCGGCGGCCAGAAGCAGCGCCTTTCCATCGCCCGTGCCATTGCGAAAAAGCCAAAGATCTACCTGTTCGATGACAGTTTCTCTGCCCTCGACTTCAAGACCGATGTAGCCCTGCGCCGTGCACTGAAAGCCCAGACCGATAACGCTACCGTTATCATTGTGGCACAGCGCATCTCCACTGTGCTGCATGCAAACCAGATCCTGGTGCTGGACGAAGGCCGTCTGGTGGGCAAGGGCACCCATGCCCAGCTGATGGTCACCTGCCCGGAGTATCAGGAGATCGCCCGCAGCCAGCTGAGCCAGAAGGAGCTGGACCTCAAATCTCTGAATACCGAAAAGGAGGGTGATTGATATGCCAAGACCCGGACGCATGACGACCGAACGCGCCAAGGACTTCAAGGGCACCCTGCTGCAGCTTGTGCGCACCCTTGGCCGCTACCGCCTTTCGCTCGTGACCGCCATTGTATTTGCCATTCTTTCTACCATCTTCAACATTGCAGGCCCCAAGGTGCTGGCAAAAGCCACCACGGCCCTTGCCACCGGCTGGATCGCCAAGCTGCGCGGCACCGGCAGCATTGACTTTGTGTATATCGGCCGCATCCTGCTGTTTTTGCTGGGCATGTACCTGCTGAGCAGCGCATTCAGCTTTATTCAGGGCTGGCTGATGACCGGTCTTTCGCAGAAGGTGTGCTACGACTTCCGCCGCCAGATCAGCGAAAAGATCAACCGCCTGCCCCTTGCCTACTTTGAAAAGCGCACCGTGGGCGAGGTGCTGTCCCGCATCACCAACGATGTGGACACGCTGGGCCAGAGCCTGAACCAGAGCATCACCCAGCTCATCACCAGTGTGACCACCATGATCGGCGTGCTGGTCATGATGCTGTCCATCAGCCCGAAGATGACCCTGATCGCCCTGCTGATCCTGCCCGTCTCGCTGGTGCTTGTGCTCATCGTAGTTCGGTTCAGCCAGAAATACTTCAAGTCCCAGCAGGCCATTCTGGGCGTCGTAAACGGTCAGGTGGAAGAAGTCTACTCCGGCCACAACGTGGTCAAAGCCTTCAACCGTGAGGCCGTGGTGCTGAATGACTTCAACGCCGCCAACGACAAGCTGTATGAATCTGCGTGGAAAAGCCAGTTCCTCTCCGGCCTGATGATGCCCATTATGAACTTTGTGGGCAATCTGGGCTACGTGGCGGTGGCCATCGTGGGCAGCATTTTTGCGGCAAACGGCATCATTACCATCGGTGACATTCAAGCCTTCATCCAGTACGTCAAGAACTTCACCCAGCCCATCCAGCAGCTTTCTCAGGTGTCCAACATGCTGCAGAGCATGGCAGCGGCTGCTGAGCGGGTGTTCGAGTTTTTGAACGAGCCGGAAGAGGACCAGCAGGCAGACCCGGCCCGCCGCGCGGACCCTGCCTGCATCGACGGACAGGTGACATTCAGCCATGTCCGCTTCGGCTACACCCCGGACAAGACCGTCATCCACGATTTCAGCTGTGAGGTCAAGCCCGGCCAGAAGGTGGCCATCGTCGGCCCCACCGGCGCAGGCAAGACCACCATGGTCAAGCTGCTCATGCGCTTCTATGATGTGGATTCCGGTTCCATCACCCTGAATGGCCACGATGTGCGGGACTTTGACCGCAGCGCCCTGCGTGAGGGCTTCGGCATGGTGCTGCAGGACACATGGCTGTTCAAGGGCACCATCATGGAGAACATCCGCTATGGCCGACTGGATGCCACCGATGAAGAAGTGATTGCCGCCGCCAAGGCTGCCAACGCCGACCACTTTATCCGCACCCTGCCCGGCGGCTACCAGATGGAGCTGAACGAGGACGCTTCCAACGTGAGTCAGGGCCAGAAGCAGCTGCTCACCATCGCCCGCACCATTCTGGCCGACAACCGCATCCTGATTTTGGACGAGGCCACCAGCAGTGTGGATACCCGCACCGAGCAGCGCATCCAGACCGCCATGGACCGCCTGATGGAGGGCCGCACCAGCTTTGTGATCGCCCACCGTCTTTCCACCATCCGGGACGCCGACCTCATCCTTGTGATGCGAGATGGCGACATTGTGGAGCAGGGCACCCACGACCAGCTGATCGAAGCTGGCGGCTTCTACGCCGATCTGTACAACAGCCAGTTTGAAGACGTGGTGGAGTAAGCTGCCCGTCATCGCAGTATAAGCACAAAAATAGCACCTGCCGCCTTCCTTTCCGAGGGCAGCAGGTGCTATTTGTTTTACCCTCTCAGTCATCGCTGCGCGATGCCAGCTTCCCCGAGAGGGGGAGTCGGTCAGCTGCAATATAGCTCTCCCTTCGGGAGAGCTGGCGCGAATGCGCCTGAGAGGGTTTTCTTTTTTCTTTATTCCTCCACCGCTTCCAGCTTCAGGCCGAACAGCTTTTCCGAAAGAGACGGCAGCTGTTGCTGCAAGGCGCGAACATAGGCCATTACCACCGGATCCCCGCGCTTTTGTCCCAGCACGATGCCAAACCGGTGTCCCCTGCCCCAGTCCAGTACCCGCACAAAACTGAGGTCCGGTCTGCGGTAATAGAAAGGCGGGATCATCTTGAGTGCCGGGTCGCCGTAGGCTGCACTGCGGATACCGCCCACCGGCGTAAACTCCACCCCTCGGTCCATTCCCTCCTGCAACAGTCTTGTTTCGTAGACAGTCTGGTACATCTCCTTGATGGGCAGCCAGCGGTATTGCAATGCCTGTTCCAAGGTCAGTCTGCCCACCGGCATATCAGCGGGCGGGTGGATGGGGATGCAAAATTCCGGCATATAGAACAGCGGCACAAAGGTAAGCCCCTGCGCGTAGAACTCTGCACTTTCCAGCTGGAAGGAAAGATCCATCTCCCCTTTTTTCAGGCTGCGCCAGACCTCGCTGCGGTTGGCACACCACCCCAGAATGGGGGTATACTGCAGGCACAAGTCACTTGTCAGGGAAAACAGGTCGTACACGAACATCCGCATTGCCTCATGACACCCTGCGATGATCAGATGTCTTTCCGGCGGTTTTTCCTGCTGCTGCACCGCGCGGGCATGGCGCACTGCCTCCTGATACAGAGCTGTCAGCTGCTTTGCCTTGGGGTAAAAGTCCCGGCCTGCCGGGGTCAGGATCACCCGGCGCGGTACATGCTGAAACAGTTCAAACTGCAGCTGCCCTTCCAGCGTGCGGATCTGCTGCGAAAGCGCCGACTGCGAAAGATACAGTGCCTCTGCTGCTGCCGAAAAGCTGTCCATCTCTACGATCTTCACAAATCCTTCCAGTGCACTCTGGTTCATCTGCGCATCCTCGCCTTCTTACATTAGGATTTCCTAAATTATAATATAACATAATTGAATTGTAAAGTGCGCCGCTCTACGCTACAATTGTTAAAGATTCAGCAAAGTGGTTTTTAACTTTCTGCGCGATGAGAAGAAAAGCAAGAAGAGAAAAGAGAAAGAGAGCGTACCTATGAACAAGATCTCCCGCAAGGGCTTTCTGAAGATCGCCGCTGCCGCCGCCATGAGCGGTGTCACTGCCGGCGCACTGGCTGCATGCAATTCCGCCTCCGGCTCCACTGCCTCCGGTGCTGCCGGTCAGTACATTCCCGGCACCTACGAGGGCACCGCCGAGGGCATCTCCTCCACCGTCAAGGTCACCATGACCTTCTCTGACAGCGCTGTCACCGACGTGGTGGTGGACACCTCCGGCGAGACCGCCTCTTTCGGCGCTGCCGCTGCCGATGAGCTGCGTGAGCAGCTGATGGCTGCCGGTTCTGCCGAGATCGACGGCGTTTCCGGCTCTACCATCACCTCCGATGCCGTGATGAAGGCTGCCAAGAGCTGCTACGCACAGGCAAAGGGCGAGGCCGTGGTGTCCAGCGTGCAGCTGCCCACCGGCGATGAGAACGACTGGCTGGGCAAAGAGCCTGATATCGACGAAACTGCCATCACCGAGACCGTGGACACTGACATCCTGATTGTAGGTGCAGGCAACGGCGGTATGTTTGCTGCCGCCTATGCAGCTGCCAACGGCCTGAATTTCCGCGTTATTGAGCAGAATGCCAACGTACAGGACACCCGCCACTGGTACGGTGCTGTTGATTCTGCCGCCGCTAAGGAGGCTGGCGAACCCGCCACCGATAAGGCAAAGCTGCTGAGCGAGATCTCCCGCTACGCCTCCGGCAAGTGCGATCAGCGCGTTGTCAAGACCTGGATCAACGAGTCTGCCGCCATGCACGACTTCATGCGCAGCATTCTGGAAGATAAGTACGGCTGGGTGTGCGATTTCACCTCCGGCAGCGAGGCTGCATGGCCCGCAGAAAACGCCGAGCACAACACCGACTACCTCTACCCTGTGCAGGAGCACAACTACATGGCCAGCGAGCGCGAGTCCGGTCTGGCACGCAACGAGCTGCTGCTGCAGTACATTCAGGAGCTGGGATACGATGTGGACTTCAAGACCAGTCTGGCCAAGCTGGAAAAGAACAGCGAGGGCCGCATTACCGGCATCATCGCCCAGAGCACCGAGGATGACCACTTTATCCGCTACAACGCCAACAAGGGCGTGCTGCTGGCCTGCGGCGGTTTCCCCGGCAACCCCTACATGATGGAGCAGCTGGACCCGCTGGGCACCAGCGTGACCACCGCCTGCTCCTACTCCCCCGCCGACAAGGGCTACGGCATCCGCGCTGCTGTGTGGGCCGGTGCCAATCTGGACAAGGAAGCCGCTCCCATGCTGTTTGACCGCGGCGTTGTTGCCCCCGGCGTGGATGGCGGCTATGTGGATAGCGACTCCGCCTTTGGCGGCAAGGCCTTCCCCGGCAAGATCCGCCAGTACAACC
>OJPL01000338.1_pt1 | contig 18486 bp, 8 predicted proteins | sample 1598501 | NCBI WGS metagenome assembly OJPL01 (sample SAMN03922486, study PRJEB24848) | human gut metagenome | isolation source: stool sample | host: Homo sapiens | place: Germany | collected 2011-05 | reverse complement strand
GCATATCGTCGGCAGCGTCAGATGTGTATAAGAGACAGAAGGCAACAGGATGAATGGTGCGAACTTCGGCACATCGGAACTCATTTGTCCTACAGATACAATCATCAATGGTTTTCATTTCCCTTATCCGTTGAATGGTACAACAGAAGGAATGCACAGAGAATGGAGGATGCGTTTTATAACAGGGAAAATCTTAATCCTCAGATGAAGAGTGCAGATGCTGATCAGACAGCAAACACGGTGGCTGTTCCGGAAGGGGTGGATGCGGAACTTTTGATGAAGGTTCTGAGAAATCCGGAGATGACGGCTTTGCTGACGAGCCTGGCGAAGAGCTTGAATTAAAAACAGGTCAGAGATTCGATTCTGCATTAGTGGCGGGATCATGATGCTGTATAAATTAGCTATCAACAGGGTAAGATATTATTACAGTTGCTAACGATCAAGTAAAATTGAATTCTACTTGACATATCGGAAAGTTGACATATAATGAGATTGAGGAGGTGTCGTATGAATAGCTATGCAAAGTATATTGAAACTGTGATCGAACAGGAGCCTGAGAACAAGCTTTTGGAAGCAAGCATTTTATATCAAAAATCGTTCGGCACTGTTCCTGAAATGACCTACTATAAAACATTGGAAAGAATGAGCAAACAAGGTTCCCTTGTACATCTTACCAAGGGTCTTTATTACAGACCAAAGAAATCTCGCTTTGGAACAATTCCAATCAGTGAAAAAGAGATTATTGGTCACTATACGAACAATGGCCGGGGAATTGTAATTGGCTACAGACTTTACAATCAAAAGGGCTTAACAACACAGATAAGCAAACGGGTTGAGGTTCTTTCTTCTGTTGTTACAGAACAAAAGAAAAATATCCAAAATATTTGTGTGACAAACAGTGGGATTGATTTGACGCAGGAGACGATTCCGGTAATTGAAACTATGGAGATTCTTCAGAACTATAAGTCCATTGAAGATATCAGAAAATCTGCATTAGCAGCATATATGAGAGAATTTGCGACGGAATACTCTGATACTGCGGCGGTGTTTGTCCTGAAAAATCGGAAGTATAAGAAATCTACGATTGCATTTCTGGAGCGCTTTCTGAATTATCTTGGTGTTGAAAACACATTGCACCAGTTTTTATCAGCCCTCTCATCGTATGCAATTCCAGAAATGGAGGAATTCTATGAACCTGCACGAGCATAAAGAAGAATTTGAAGAACTGATTGCCATTGTAGCAGATTATATAGGAGTTCCTGCTGATGCGGTTCGCAGGGATTACTATATTGTTCAAATGATGCAAAACCTTCAAAACAGCGAATACGCCGAAGTTTGTGTGTTTAAGGGAGGAACTTCTCTCAGCAAATGTTATCCAGGATCTATCAATCGTTTTTCCGAAGATATTGATCTGACATTCATACCTGTAGAAGATATGACTAATAAGAAATACAGCAAGGCTTTGAAACGAGTTGAAGATACTATCTCAGCCGGTTTTTTGATGGAGAAAATTGAAGATGAACGTAATGACCGAAACAAAAGTGCATTTGTTTGGCCTGAAAATGAAAGCAAGGAAACCTGCCGGGTAAAACTGGAGATTGGTTCCAGTGTAAGACCGGATCCTTTTTCAAAGAGAAGCATGAAAACTTATATTCAGGAATATCTCGAAGAGAAAGGCATGCAGGATGTCGTGACCGAATTTGATCTGCAGGAAGTCAAGGTAAATACACTTGATATCACACGAACGTTCCTGGATAAGGTAATGTCAGTCAAGAGGCATGCAATCTGCGGAACTCTTCCAAGAAAAGTGCGTCACATATATGATGTTACGGTACTTTTGGATCGCAGTGACATTCAGGATTTCCTGAATAATACCGAACGGCTGAAGCAGCTTCTAAAGCTCACAAAAGAAACGGACAGCTTCTATCTTCAGAAACGTAATATTTCTGAAGATTATGATCCGTTGGGGGCATATACCTTTGAAAACTGGAAACAGTATTTCAACGATGAAATTCGTGGAAGATATGAAACTCTTCATGAAGATCTGCTCTACACATCCAATCGGCAGAGCTTTGAAAAAGCAATTCAGGCATTTGAATTTATCAGTCACCTGTTTGCTTCCATAGGTGAATAGGTTATTAAAAATCTACAATAAAAAGCCAGATACTGAAAAGCAGTGTCTGGCTTTTTCCTTGGTTCTCCTATCGGAGACAGCCACCTGCGTGATCAAATGCAGAAGGTTATTGATGAACAGGGACTGCCTGATGTGGTATTTCATGTTTTATTCTGCTTTGGATATACTAATATTGGAATAGAAAAGTGCGAAATGTTGCAAAAATCTATTTCAAAGTCCATCCATCAGGTCTTGCCTATGTTATCTGAATGCGCCTCAAAAAACAGTTTTTACATCTGTATTGTAACTCCAACAAGAAAGGATTCCTCACCGGGAACAAGATCGAGATCACCGCCATGGCCTTCAATGATTTTTCGGACAGAGGAAAGCCCGATTCCGTGATCAGCGGATGCGCCCTTTCGGGAGAGGAATGTTTTTCCCTCCTGAAAGACCAGCCCGTCGTAAGTGTTTTCAATCTTCAAAAAATACATATTGCCTTTGGTTTCGCCGGCAACTAAAATGCGGCGCACTCCTTGCTTTTGGCGGCTGCACGCCTCAACGGCATTGTCCAAAAGATTGCCTAGCACCGTACACAGTTCCACATCGGTAAGCGGCATCTGATCAGGAAGATCGAGCCGCACCTGAAATTCTGTCCCTTGTATCTGCGCCATGCCGTAGTAGTATTCAATCAGAGCATTTACGACGGGATTTTTACAGAACGCAACATAGGAGTGACCCGATGACGCCGCAACCTGTTCCTCTACCTGTAACAGGAAGGAGCAGATCTCCGTCTGCCCACGTTCAGAGGCCATGCGGTCTATGGTGTGCAGATGGTGTTTGATGTCGTGAATCAGCCTTCTGTTTTCTGCCGCTGCTTCAGAAACCTGACGGCTGTATTCGGTCTGCATAGAAAGCTGCCGGACGACCTGCTTGCGTTCTTCCTGAAAAATCAGGCTGTTTCCATACCCCTCTACCACATCGCGCCAGAGGGAATAACCGATGGCGGCTGCTATGAAAAAGCTGCCCCATTCCACAAACCAACCGCCGATAACCGGCTCATAAACCGGCAGAAGGCGATCCCATATAAAGGCGCAGGTTGCGGCTGCCGCAGCATAGAAGATCGGCCTGCTCCGTTTTTCTCCTCTGTGAATGGCAAGCACAGCGATGATAAATAGATAGAGTGCAGATGCCGCCTTATACCAAAAGACCGATGCGGAGAAGAAACGAATAGCTCCAAGGGAGAGATGGGAAGCCATCATGCCATACAAAAACGCATATACCAGGAAGGCAGCGCCCACTCCATTACTGATGGCCGCAGGCAGGAAGCCCGGCCTGCATATCCGGTTTTGCAGAACCACAATCAGCCAGGTAACCAGATAGATACAGAACAGTTCAATCGTGTACCAGGGGAATATGGGAACAGCAGCCAGCATATGAAGCACAGGATAGGATGACAGGCCGCACATGGCAAGGCAGATCAGTCCGAACAGGAATGTATTTTTCTGTTTCATCCGGCGGCTGAAATAAAAGGACAGCAGCGCACAGACAAAGGTAACCGTACAGCCAAAAAGGCAGAATGCAAACCGGATTCCTCTGGTTGTATTGACCGCCAGCATCGTTCCGAAAGCAGGCGGATAAATAATCCCTCCGTAAAAGTGGTCATAGTTGCTGACCGCTATGGTGAGTGTGACCGGTTTTCCACCATGAAAAGTGACCATGCGGTTTTGAACCAATGGTGTCCCATGTGCAGGTTCCCCCATTTGCAGGATCAGGTCTTGATCCAGATAAAGGTTGTAAGCAGAAAACACTTCAGGGATTTCCAGTGCATACACTTCCTTCCGTTCCGGCAGAAAGAATGTCATCTGGTAAGTCCCGCAGCCATAGGGAGAAGGGCTTGCAGGACTGGAAAAATTGGTCTGCTCTCCGATGGAAAGGTAGCGCATATAATGGCTTTCATCCCGTATTTCTTCCGGGGTCAAAAGCGCGTCAGGATAAAATGCCCAGCCGGATACCAGAAAGCGTATCGGTGACTTTTGAAGTTCTTCCTCAGAAAGCACCAGAATCCCATTTGCCGCCTGGATTGTGTCCTGGCTATATTTATTATTAAACTGATACAGGCCAAGAAAAAACAGGGATGAACACAGGCAGACCATACATAAAGCGGCATATTTTTTTACCACAGAAGATACCATCTTATTTTCACCTCCTCCTTAGGAAAAATTCACCGGCAGACAGAAGAAGCAGACAAGCCGGAATCAAAAAGAATATGGGCGACCGGCTGTGCTCTGTGTCGGCAGCATGCGCCAGGGAAGCGGTATCTTCCTTTCCAACAATGGTGTAAGTCCCTGTATGGCTGATCTGAAAGGAAGCGGCTTTCGCCGTATCGTCATAGCCGGTCATGGGAACTTCCACGCCGCTTTCATCACAAAGGAACAATGTGCCGGCTGCCGGGTCATTTGGATAGGGCAGCATGACAGAAATATCCGGCAGGGAGTTGAGCGCAGTTCCGTTGATGGAAAACGAAAAAGAAAAACCGCCATCCGTATCCTTTTGGATGATGACTTCAATCTGATCTTTGTTTTGGATACCCTCCGGCAAGGCGTCTTCGGGTATGCTGATAGTGATTCCCTGTTTGGAAAAGACGGCTCTTTGCTCCCCTGTTTGCAGCATCATCAAAAAGCGCGTGCCGGAAATCCGGTCAGTGGTTTCATCGAAGAACTCTGAAAAAGCAGAGTTTTGGGAATCTGCGACTTCCTGGGGAACGGTTATAGCGCTTTGCACCGGCTCTTTCCTGTTTTCCGAAAGCTTCCGGGCAGGACCGGTAAGCTCTGAAGCGCCGGCAATCGTCTGCACTTCAGGGGCTTCTTCTGTATCACCGTTTGCCTGTTCCGATGGGAAATCGTCTTTATCGATATCTATGGAATCATCCTTTCCATCCCGGGATGGCTCGGAAGGCTTGTGATTCGTAGGATCATTTTCTCCGTTGCCCGGTGGTGCTTTTTCAGAATCATCGGAATCCATTCCACCGCCATTTGTTGCAGGCGATCTTAAAGGCTTTGCGGAGGGCCTGTCTGCGAAACCGTCATCCTGATCGTCGGTATCTTCAGGAGGCGGCTGAATGATGGTGTCAGGTGGATTTCCGCCTGCATCCCCTCCATCCCGGTCGCCTTCATGATACCCTTCAAGGACAATTTCATCTGCGTAGGTCAAGGACAGGATACCGGTCTGTCCGCCGTCATAATCAACCTGAAGGCGGTAGCTGCTGCCCGGTGCCAGCAGACGGGTGGCAATCGAGAGCATTTCCTGACCCACATAAACGCCACTTTCCAGACGGTTCCATGAACCGTTGTTTTCGGACAGCCATACGCTGATCTCATCCAGATTCCCCGGAGGTGCAACCCAGGGAAAATGAAGGTTTCCTCTGGCGGCCAGAAAGCAGTTGATGTCTGGGCTGCCCGGAGCCTGAACAGAAACAGGAATTGTAATTTCAGGGAAATCGACACGATCCGCAAATACGGTATTTTCCGGTGCGGTCAGCCTTCCTATTGCATGGTACAGTCCCACAGTATTCAGATCAATACCGGAAAAATCCCATTCCACCACAGCGGTGTAGCTGGTTCCGTTTTCCGCATAGCATTCCACATAATACGGGGAGGCGGCGAATAATTCTTCCAACGCTTCAACTTCGCTGCCCTGTGGGAGCGCAAATGCATTTGTATAAGGATACCATTGCTCTATGGAAGTAATGACAGCAGGTGGCATTTCTTCCACCCGGACGGAAATCTGAAGCTCCTGCAAGACAGCTTCACCAAAGGCATACCCCTCCGGCAGTTCAATCCGGCCTGCTGCGGCATATTCGCCCGGAGTGGTCTGGTCAATGGCTGAAAAATCCCATGCGACAGGAAATGTTTCCTGACGGATTTCTTCCCCTGCTGTTACAGTGGCGCAGACGGTCTGATACTGAAGGGTCAGCTGATAAATTTCCTCCAGGTCATCATCAGACGGTGTGGCTCTAAGGGGCAGGGTGAAATCCGGCAGGGAGAGCAGTTCGTCTTCCTTTTGTATTTCTGTGACGAGGATGAGGGATACTTCTTCCGATGTTTCCGGTGCTTCCGGGGTTCCGATCTCCAGTGTCTCCGAAGCCTCGCTTTCTAAACCCGGCGGATTCTCCCTTCTTTCATCGGCATTGGCTGGTGTTGCAGTTTCAGCGGCAAATGCGGGGATACTGCCGGTGAAGCAGAGGAGGCAGGCCAGACAGCCCCCCAGAATACGCCTGTGTATTTCCTTCATTCTCATACGATACCCCCCATTCCAGAGAAAACATATTGACGGTAGGTTTCCCGCAGCTGTTTTCCATTACGGAGAGCAATCGGAAGATTCTCCCCGTTTATCAAACGGAAGGTCTGACTGTCAACCTGGCTGATATAATCCATGTTGATTAGAACGCCCCGGTAGCAGGGCAAAAAACGCTTGTCCTTCTGCAATGCGGCAGTGACCTCCTGAAAGCCTCCGCTTACCGGTATCACGCGTTCCGCCGTATGAATCCGTGTCATACGGTTTTGATAATCTATGTATAGAATCTTCTCTGTGGGAAGTTCCAGCTTTTGACGGTCAGCCATAACCGAAAGTGTCATCACTTCATAGGGCGGTTTTAGCTGGCACAGCTCCATCGCTTCTTCAAAATCTGCCTGATGGAGCGAAAGCGGCTTCAGCAGATAATAGCTGGCGGACAGGCTGTACCCCATCCGGGCATAATCTTCTGTAATGGTCAGAAAAACGATCTTACAGAGCCTGTTTTTCTGGCGCAGCCTTCTGGCGGCCTCCATTCCATCCATGTTCTCCATATAGATGTCCATAAAGACAAGCTGAAAATTGACCTGGGCGGCAGCTTTCAGAAAATTCTCTCCGTCCTCAAATTCTGTCAGCGTATAGTCCAGCTGATGCTTTTTCATATAATTTTCCAGGCAGGCAGACAGTTCTTCTCTGTCCTCTGCTCTGTCATCCACAATCGCAATCTGCATCGTGCCATCTCCTTTGCACAATAATCCAATATTAGTATAACATAAAACCGCAGGAAAAAACTTGCGTCTTAAACAGGAAACCTGCGTCTTAAACAAAGTCGGTTGCATTTCCCTTGACAAGATGCTATCCTAATTATAGTACCAGACTTTCCGATGAGAAGGTCTGGTTTTTTTTATTTGATAGGAAATTCCTATCACATAAAACGCTCCGCGAGGATCGCACTGCGGCGGTTAGGAAGTATGTCGCAGAAGCGACCCGCCGCAGGCGGAGAATCCTGCTCGCAGGATTCTTTTTTTATTTTTTTCAGGAAAGGAGGCTCAGCATGAAAATCGCACTTTGTACGGAGCTGAGAAATGTGGAATGGTTTGAAAGCAGGCTGCGCTCCCTTTTTGATGGGGATGGGCAGCTTGCGATTGACGAATTGTGGAATGAGAACCAGCTTGCTCAGGCACTCCGGCGAAGCCGCTACCATGCGGTTGTCATCGCCATGACCGGAGCAAAGGGACTGGAGGCGGCCATACAGGCGAAGCGGCTGGCACCGGAAGTACCGCTTGTCTGGTGGAGTGATGATGATAACTTTGCCCTGATCGCGTATCACCTGCGTATCCCTGTGTTTCTTCCGGCAGACTGCTCCGATCAGGAGCTATATGAGGCGATAAAACCCATCATGAAATGGAGGTGCGAAAATGCGAATTGCGCTATGCAGTTATAGCCAGAAAGAAAAAGAAACCGCTTTGCTGATGAAGCTGGGCAAAGTAGACCGCTTTGATAACGGCGTATTTTGTACCTATGCCATGCAGCGGGATGGGCCTTATGATGCTGTGGTGGTCATGGAGGACGGAGCCAGGGGGATGAATTTCTGCATGAGCATACGAGGCTACAGCAGGGATGTCCCTCTCCTGTGGATCAGCGACCAGGCAGAGTTTGAACCCCAAAGCCGCAGGATGCAGGCGGACACCTTTTTGGTGAAGCCTGTGACGGAATATCAGCTGCGGGAGGCAGTATCCCGGCTGCTTCAGGGTATAAGGGTAAAAGAGAGGAGTTTACATGAAAAAGAAAAACACCATGCCAGAGAGAGATTGGCAGCAGACCCATGAAAAAATCAGGTGGAGGGAGCTGCGTAAGCGCATACTTGTGATGGGCTTGACCGTTGCGATGGTTGCCAATACTGTAGACCTGTCCGCACTCTTGGTTTCTGCAAAGACCGATGAAAGTGAGACAGGTAAAACGACTATTGTTTCCTTTGAGGAGCTTTCAAAGGACATCACGGAGCAGACCCTGCCCATCGGTGCGCTTGAGAGCGACATCAAGTTTCCGACCAGCCTGACCGTTACGGTAGAAAAGACCACGCAGGCGGATGAAAAGGAAGCCGACGATGAAGAAGATGCTTCCGAGACGGGAGATACAGAGAAGAACGATGCGCAGAAGGATGACAGTAATGGAGATACTGCGTCCTCTGATGATAAGAAGGATACAGAATCTTCAGATGAAAAGGATGGCGATTCCGGCAATGCGGATGCTTCCGATAAGTCTGGTACTTCTGACAATGGAAATGCAGATACAAAGGATTCGGATACATCAAAGGATTCTGGAAATTCTGACAAATCAAACAACCCAAATGGCTCTAGCAGCTCTGATACAGAGGATACACAGGCACGTGCCGACCTACCCTCTGCTTTTGGTGCGCTTATTGGCCAGATGGCGGATGCCCTTCTGCCGCATAAACTCATAGTACACGCGGCAGAGAAGGACGATGCCTCTGACACAGCAGCCACATCCGACGGTGCAGACAATGCAAAGAAAACCGACACAGCATCTACATCCGATAATGCAGACAGTGTAAAGACGACAGGCAGTTCTGACGCAGCAGCTTCCTCTGAGACAGAGACAACGACGGAGAAAATCCGTCTGGAAAACATCAAGTGGGAGCTGAATGTGGAAGAGAGCGACGCAGAAGAATTTGACAGCAGTGAAGCGTCAAACGGCTTCTGCTATGCCTATACGCCGGTACTGCCGGATGAGGATGGAGACGGCAACCAGCTCGTATTGGGTAAAGACGTGGAGCTTCCGACCATCTATGTGCTCGTAGGCGAATATGGGATTGCACTGCTGGCTGATGGAACGATTGAGGTAACAGAAACGAATGCTGATGGAACGAAGAAAGCCCCCTATACCGCTCAGGACCTTGCAACATGGATTGGCGGGCATGGAAGCGCAAACCTGGAAAAAGTTTCCATTAAACTGTTGAATGATGATGCCTCCATAACAAAGGAGTTTACTATTGATACAGGTTTGGCAAAAGAGATAGAGCTGGATTTGAATGGCCATACATTGACACTACAGGGGGGCAATGCACGTTTATATTTTAAAAGAGTAAATATAACAATTACCTCATCCGGCTCGAATAAGGGAACAATTACAGGCAACTATGACTATGGCAATAAATTAAAAGGGGATGGACTGGTAACTGCAGATCGTGATTCAATACTGAAAATTGAGCGTGTCACAATCAAAAATGCTGGAACCTGTTCCACAGTTGCGCTGTGGGACGGTGTGACCTGTACCATTGATGCTGCAAGTATTAGTGGAAGTAGTGGTGAGCAAGCAGGTACCATTACTATTAATGACAGTAAAGCCTGTACAATTACCAATACGGAGGTGACCGGAAATATTGCGCCTAGATATGGCACCATTACGTTTACAGGTAGTTGCTCCGAATGTATCATTGGCGAGGGCGCAGTTATTAAAAATAAAAATGAGAACGGTGGGAGTTACTGTGTCAAAGTCGTGGATAAGTATAACGTTAAAATTACAGTTGAGAAAGACGCTACTTTAACGTCGAGCCTTACTATAATGGATACCACGTATAGCAATGTAACTGTAAACATTGAGGGTGGAACCTTTAATGGACATCTTAGATTGCCCGACAACAGCCAGATTGCAGGGGGAACCTTTACCCCTGCCTCAGCCTCAGGCAATGCGATTTGGGTTAATAATTCTAAGAAAACCCTGCAGGACCTTCTGAAGGTCGGCTATACCTTACAGTATGAGGATGGTACCTATGCAGACCTAACAGCCAGGTGGACAGAAAAAGGGAAAAAGGTAACGGCTGTTAAAAGTCCGCTCTATTTCACAACGCATCCAACGATTTCAAGCGGAGCGGAAATTGTGATGGAAAACTATACCGCTGCCGAGGCGCCTGCGCTAACCGTAAAAGCGGTATCTGGCAGTGATAGCAGTGGCAGTATCTCCTACCAGTGGTATGCTGATAAAACCATAAATGGAACAACAACCAAAGTAGAACAAACGGGGCAGGGTGCAAAAACTGCGACCTACAGGATTCCTACAGGACTTTTGGCAGGCACCTATCAATACTATTGTGTAGCGACCTGCGGTGAATATACGGCGACCTCCAAAAAGGCTGTCTTTACGGTAGAAGAAGGTGTTGCGGAAGTTACGGTAGGTGGGAATACAACACGTTATGCAACACTTACGAAAGCAATAGCTGCAATGAAAGATGCAGTAGATGCTGCTGATGCAGACCTTGAAATTACGTTGAAAATCCTGAAAAATATTTCTGAGACAGGAAGCGAGTGGAAAATAGATGGGGGTACAAAAAATGTCAATTTTTGTATGGACCTCAATGGCTGTACCGTTACAGGAAAGGGTCTTTATATCATTGGCGAAGGTGTGAAGGCAGTCTTTAAAGACGCAGGCACGGGACAGAATGGAACACTGAACGCCCCAGTTTCTATTCAGAACAAAGCAAAGCTTACGGTAGAGAATGGTAATTATAAGGGTGTCTTGAGGTTTTTGGGTGGTGCGGCTGCAAAGCTAAAAGATGGTTATTATAGCAGCAGTATTTATATTGGAAAAACTGAAGGGATGAACAATACTGATATTTCCTGTACAATTACCGGAGGTACGTATGAGGGAGAAGAGGTTCTGGTATGTGGAGGCGCCACCCTTAGCGTATCCGGAGATACTGCTAAGATAAAGGCTCTGCATATAGACCACAGAGAGTTTAGCAAGATAAAACGTGCAAAAGTAATGCTTTCAGGTGGTGAGTATGAAGAGATTGCTCTGAGCAATTTTGGTAAAAATGATGATTCTCTGCTTGATAAAACACAGGGTTATGCTATTGCGGATACGCTGGAAGAAGGCTATGCTTTTTATTCAGCCGGTATTAAGACCGATATAAGCAGAACGGATAGAAGTCAGGGCAGTGTAAAAGTGCTTCGCGCTGACACGCCGGAGGATACATCTCAGGCCGTTGTAAAGTTTCAGATAGAAAAAAATAGCGGTGAGACAAAAACGATGTATTTCCTGACATGGGATGCAGCCATGTTCTATCTGGAAGGATCGGAAGAGCATAGAAAGAATAAAGAATACAAGTTATGGGAAAAGCTGGAAATCCTGCTGCTGAAGGATACGAAAGTGGATAAGAGTATAAGCAGGATGCTCAATAAAGTATATTTGCCGGCTGAGATAACACTGCGTTCAGAGGGTAATAAGCCACATACCTTGAAGAGTAGTAATGAAAACTACCTGTTTATAACAGGTGGGCAGGATGTTATCATAGAAAATATAAACGTGGTTGGAAACATAGACTTTCTTGGTGATACGAGAGGTACACAGGCGCAGGATGCCGCTGTACTGCGGCTGGGCGAGAGGGCAACCGGGCTAGAGAATATAGAGGTTACTGGCAATGCTGAGATAGTTATAGAGAAGGGAGCAGAAATACCTAAAACGTTTACAGGAGGTGGAGGTAATCTGAATGCCAGCATCTACTGTAATCATGACTCTGCTGATTTTTCCAGCAAAATAACGCAGGGAGCTGGCGCATTTAAGATATGGTTCCCGATAGAGCTGAGTGGTATCGCTCTGCCTACAGGTGGAGAAAATGACACGAATGTCACACAGAGGGACGGTGTAACCTACGGACTGTACAGCAATGGAGGTACGACAGGTCAGAAGATTAAGGTCACGGGCGAAGTCTGCTCTTATGAGCCTTATGGCGGCAATGCAGTAACGATAGATACGACAGACCTTTCCTTCACGATGCCGTCTTCTAAAGTAACCCTTAAGGCACATACGAAGGATGACTATGGCTATTGCAGCATCTGCGGAAGGACTGACCTTGCGGAAGCCTATAAAAAAGGCTACCTTCATATCGAAGGTCTGGAAGGTCGTACCTACGATGGCTATCCGCAGGTAATGACGGGCATTACACTGATGACTGCAAAAGGAGCTGTAAAGCTTACCGGACCAGAATACAAATCTGGAAAAGAGCTGGCACAGGACTCCACAAACTCTGCCAATGCAGACATTAAAAATGCAAATTATACGGTAGTCTATAAAAACAACATTAAATGTAATGAAAATAAAGAGTCAACTGACGCGCCTACAGCGATAATTACCGGATGCGGCGCTTACTATGGTACGGTTGCATTTAAGTTTGCAATCGGACTGGGTGAGATGCAGGCAGCAGGCGCTACGGCAACTGCGGCAGAGTATGATGGAACGGCACATACGGCATTGGCTGACAGTGATGCGATAAACGTAACACTTAAAGCAGATAAGTATGATGAGAATGCCCATATTCCGGTAACAGGCGGCTATATTGCACCCTGCACGGGTAAGACGCTTGCAAAGGATGGGTTTGACAGTGAGTATGTGGATAAATTTCCGCTGAAAATATCCTGCAAATTGGCAGATGGGAAAGGGTATGATAATGCGAATGAGTATACGGTTACCAATGCAGGCAGCTATCCTTTTACGATTATGGTCATGGCGGAAAATAATAGTTGTCCGTCTGTTGAGATACCGCTGACAGCGAAGATTACGCCGAGAGATTTAAGTAAGTTATCAATTCCTCCTACTCCGCTTAGTGGCTGTGCTTACTACACCGGAAAGCCGTATTCTTTTGATGACCTTGACTGGGAAGCTGCGGATCTTAAAAAGCTCCTGACAGACAGCGGCGTTACAGGTGCGGATGGCGGCAGCTATGTTCTGGTAAAGGATACAGACTTTACGGTAACGGAGGAAGATGCGACCGGACCTGCTACAGGTGCAAAGCCGGCAAAACTTAACCTTACCGGCAAGGGCAATTATACGGGAAATGCGGCGATACGCTTTGAGATTCCGTATGCCTTTACGCTGGCGCAGACGTTAGTTTCTGGCACTGATAAATGGTACAGGGCGGATGTGCCTGTAAGCTTTGCGATTGATGACAAAAATGACGCATCTTGGATTTTATACAGAAGCAGTAAAGCAGCTGCTTCAGATTCCTGTCTAAACGGCAGCGTGGAGATTTATGAAAGTCTTAAGGCGGCGGTTGCAGGCGAAAATCCGGGCTATACCTTCACGCAGGAGGGTAAAAATACGGTAACGCTCTATGGAAAGGATACGGCAAAGGGCTGTCTTTCCGAGCCTGTGGAGGTAACCATCTGCATTGATAAGAGCGCGCCGACCTGGGCGGATAAGGATGGCGTGGCGGATGGTTATGGTATCCAGATTAAGGAAAACTGGTTCCGGTCGCTTTTGAACACCATCAGCTTTGGCTATCTTTATAATGATGCAACACTGGATATTAAGATACAGGCAAATGATAAGAAAGCCGATGTGGCTGAGGTCAGCGGCATTTCCAGGTATTGCTATTATGTTGAGAAGGTTTCAGATACGGCGTTGGCATCAGTAAAGACAAAGGATGAACTGGATGCGCTGGCAGAAACAGGTCAGTTTTTGGAAGCAGCCGCAGGAACAGGCACTATTCTTCCATCATCAGACGGCGCAACCATTTCGGGCAGCCTGAGCAGCGAAGGAAATTACGTGGTCTATGCCTATGCAGTGGATGGTGCGGGAAATCAGAGTGATTATATCTGTACCGATGGCATTGTGGTGGATGCACAGGCTCCTGTAGTAAGCATAACTGACCCGAAAAAAGAAGACGGTACCCTGAAGGATACAGAGGCGATACTCAAGGTTAATTTAAGCGAGGATGCAACGCTGATGTGGTTCTTTGTATCCGAAGGAGTATTTGACGGAGTTACTGGCTACACCTACGACGATTGCAAAAGAGATATTGAAAGTTATATGAAAGGTGAGCCAAAGTACCCACAGTTTGCTGTCAAGAACGATGGAAAATGGGCGCCCCGCAATGGGTGGAATTTTAAACCGGACGAAAATCTTTATTGTGGACAATGGGAAGTTCGTACGGAGGGACTTAAGTATAGTAATGCTAACCAAAACTTTGTTGCGAGTTGGACACCTACAATCTTCAAAACGACAGGAACAAAAGGTGATAATAAAATTGAAATAGGTAATTTTGGAAAGCCGGACGTTTATTTTCCATTGTATCCAAGTAAGAAAACTGCAGTCTGGATAGCAGCCATTGACAAGGCAGGCAATATAACGGCATTAACGGAGCCTGCTATTGAATTTACCACTACAAAGACGACTCCGTATATAAAGACTGCACCGGTTCTTTCCGGTACTTATGGTAATACGGTATCTGCCATGTTTGAAAAGGCAGATATGACAAAGGCAGTTGTGACAGCGGGACGAAACAGTGACACGAAGGTTGAGGGTACATGGACTCTGGCAGCTGAGGATGCAGATAAGCTTCCGACAGTCGGCACAAGTGAGAAATACTCGCTTGTCTTTACACCAACAGGAAGTGATGCAGATACTTATGATTCTGTAACCTGTGAAGTGATACCGGAAGTTTCTAAGAAACAGATTACCGTAGTGATTGCTGATAAAGAAAAATTCTATGGAGAGACAAACCCTGCACTTACATGGAGTCTTGCCTCAGGTGATGCCTACCAGGACAATGTTTTGGTAGCAGGTGATACCGAAGAAGCACTTGGCATCAGCTTATCAACTACTGCGAAAGACAATTCAGATGTTGGAACCTATGCAATTACAGGAACCTCTAATAGTGCCAATTATGAAGTATCCTTTATCGGAAGCGGTTCAGATGGCAAGAGTGGTATTCTTACAGCAAAACGGGCAGCAAATAGTTTTACTACAGAACTTAACTGTTCTGATTATACTTATGCGAAGGATAAGACACCAGAACCAAATGCAACAGCAAAATTCGGTACAGTAACTTATAAGTATGCAACAGCAGCTTCAGATGGTACTGCATATAAGGCACCTTCGGATGAATCTGCATATACAGATGCCATACCTGTAAATGCAGGAATCTATGCCGTAAAGGCTTATGTTGCAAAGACAGATAATTATGCAGAACTTGCAAGTGATCCGGTCGTATTTACGATTAACAAAGCAGCTTCACCGAACATTGGTGATGAGGAAAAGAGTTATTCGTATGTAGCCGGTTCACATGACAAGGCAATTAGTGTGGATATTGCAGGAAAGCTCCCGACAGATAGGGGAACTACAACATATGCGGTTGCAAAGACAGATACAGAGCAGTTTTTAAGTGAGGTAACAGTCGATACAGCCGGAAATCTGACCTATAAAGTAAATCAGGTAGATTCGTCCAAGGTTGGAAAGACAGCAATTATCACAGTAACAGCTTCGATGGAGAACTATGCGAATGCTGGATACACGCTGACGATTAGTATTACAGATAAGAAGACGATAGAGATTAAGCGTGGAAACACCGTATCCGTAGATGGAAGCAACGTGCTGATCTATGGTGAAAAGATTTCAAAGCTGACACTCGGAAATACTGTTTTTGTGGAAGCCGGTACAGATGATGCGATAGAAGGTATTCTTTCATGGAGCAATCCGGACGAGATACCGGCAGCCGGAACCACACAGGCAGGTTGGGTATTCAAGCCGGCTGACAGCAAACATTACGAGGAACTTACCGGAACAGCAGCCATCACAGTAGCCAAGGCAACACCGATAGTGGTAACAGTACCAACCGTTGCAGAGCGTGAATACAATCCGGATGCTGCGCTTACCGGTCCTGATATGACAGGCGGCAGTGTGACCGGGGCAGATGGCAATTCACTTGCCGGAACCTGGAGCTTTACAGGAAAGAATATCATTCCGACTGTAAATAACAAAGGCTATCAGGCAGTATTCACACCTGATGACGCAAACAATTACAGTACAGTAACCAGAACAATAACTGTTAAAGTAACTAAAGCAACACCGGTAATTGCAGAAAAGCCGACAGCAGGCGCACTTACCTACGGACAGGAACTTTCAGACAGTACCCTGACCGGAGGAAAAGCAGTTTATCAGACAGCCGATGGAACTGAAATCACAGGAGCATTTGCATGGAAGAACAGCAGTATCAAGCCTACAGCAGCAGACAGCCAAAAGACAGAGTATGATGTAACATTTACACCATCCGATAAGGATAATTATAATGCAGTTGATACGAAGCTTGCACTTACTGTAAATAAGGCAGCTCAGGCACCGAACATACCGCAAGCTACAATGGCTCCGGCACACAGTACAAAGAAGGTTGGCGATATTATGCTTCCGGATGGATGGAGCTGGCAGGAGGATAATAAGGACACGGCACTTGTAGTTGGTATGGCAGTGACAGCGAATGCATTTTATACAGGAGCTGACAAGGGCAACTACGAGACAGAAAGTGTAAGCATTACGATTACAAGAAGCAAATGTGATCACACACATACTGAAATACGGAATCAGTGGGAAGCAACCTGCAAAAAGGAGGGCTATACCGGAGATACTTACTGTAAGGATTGTGGTGAAAAGCTTGCCGCTGGTACAACAATCGAGAAAAAACCGCACAAGGTCGGAACACCGGCTACCTGCGTATCAAAAGCAGTATGCAGTGTTTGTAGTGAAACCTTTGGTGAAGTGGATGCCACGAACCATGTGCATACAACCGTGAAGAACCGAAAGGAAGCAACCTGTACGCAGACCGGATACGCAGGAGATACCTATTGTACGGACTGTGATAAACTTCTGAGTACCGGAAAAGAGCTGGCAGCATTGGGACATGATTATAAAGCAACCGTGACAAAGCAGCCAACGACAACCGAGGAAGGCATCAGAACCTACACCTGCACCAGATGCAACAGCAGCTACACAGAGAGCATTGCGAAGCTGCCGGAGGAACAGCACACTCACAACTATACGGGAAGCATTACGAAGGAGGCAACCTGTACAGAGGCAGGGGTAAGGACGTATACCTGTTCTTGTGGAAACAGCTACACGGAGAATATTCCGGCAACAGGACACAGCTATGTATCAAAAGTGACGAAGGCTGCAACGACAACCGAGGAAGGCATCATGACCTACACCTGCTCCAAGTGCGGACACAGTTACACACAGCCGATCACTAAGATTAAGTCCGATGACAGCAGCAAGGATAATGGCAGCCAAAACCAGAAACCGCAGTCTGGCACAGACAATGGTAATCAGAATCAGAAGCCACAGCCTGATACGGATAATGGTAAGGAAAAAGGAGATTCAATTAAGCCATACATCAAGGACGACAGCGGCAAGGAAGGCTGGGATGTTATCAAGCCACAGCTTGAAGAAGCTAAGTCAGGCGATACGGTAACAGTTGCCATGAACGGAACGACTGTAGTACCGAAGGATGTAATTGACAGTATCAAGGGCAAAGATACAACACTTGTTCTGGATATGGGAAAAGGTCTTTCCTGGAAGATTTATGGAAAGGATATTACTGATGTAGCTGGAGATATTGATTTTGATGTGACAGTCGGAGCCGACGCCGGAAAATCCATTCCTGTGGATGTGATCAATAACGTGACCGGGGAACATTCTTCCTTGAATCTGACTCTTGCTTATGACGGAGAGTTTGGATTTACAGCCACACTGACCGTCAACATGGAATCAAAGAATGCAGGACTGTATGCGAACCTGTTCTACTACAATGAACAGACCGGGGAACTGGAATTTATCAGCGCCGGACAGATTGATCCGGATGGAAATGTGGAACTTGTATTTACCCATGCATCAGATTACACGATTGTTGTTGATGCCAAGATTATGAGTGATAACGGTCAGGCAGACAACAAATCTGATGAAACCATTCCTGCACCTAAGACAGATGACAGCACTTCAAAATATGCATGGAATAATACGATAATCATTATTATAGGTATCTGTATTATACTGATTGTTTTTGGAGCCGTATTCTATGTAAGAAAAAAGAGTGGTTCTGAGGAAGAATAAGTATCTGACATAGTAATTGAATAAAAGTGGGAATGTGGGAGCGTACTGGCAAAGGGTGTAACAGTATAAACATGACAAGCGGTGTATGTCTTGATGAAGAGACGTATGCCGCTTATTTGCGTCAAAAATGATAGAAAACTAAAAGAAAAAAAGAGCTCAAATGACATAGTGAATTCCGGTTTGCCGAA
>OJPL01000307.1_pt1 | contig 19496 bp, 18 predicted proteins | sample 1598501 | NCBI WGS metagenome assembly OJPL01 (sample SAMN03922486, study PRJEB24848) | human gut metagenome | isolation source: stool sample | host: Homo sapiens | place: Germany | collected 2011-05 | reverse complement strand
GTTCAACGCCATCACCTCCACCAAGAACGCGGAGGCTGCCAACTACCCGTTCTGCACCATTGAGCCCAACAGCGGCATCGTGGCCGTGCCTGACAAGCGGCTGGACAAGCTGGCCGAGGTGTGGCAGACCAACAAGAAGACCCCTGCCATCGTGGAGTTCGTGGACATTGCAGGCCTGGTCAAGGGTGCAAGCCAGGGTGCCGGCCTGGGCAACAAGTTCCTGGGCCACATCCGCGAGTGTGACGCCATCGTGCATGTGGTGCGCTGCTTTGACGATGACAACATCATCCATGTGGTGGAGGATGTGACCAAGGCCGAGGCCGTGGATCCCATCTCCGACATCGACGCCATCGACTATGAGCTGATCCTCTCCGACCTGGAAGTGGTGCAGAACCGCGCGGGCCGGATGGCCAAAGCCGCCAAGAGCGGCAACAACAAGGGCGCCGCTGCCGAAGCAGCCTGGCTGCAGCAGCTGGCTGACCACCTGAGCGCCGGCAAGCCCGCTCGCAGCTTTGATTTTGATGAGAGCGACGCCGAACAGCAGACCGTACTCCACGAGATGGGCCTGCTGAGCGCAAAGCCCGTCCTCTATGCCTGCAACGTGGGCGAGGATGACCTGATGGAGGGCATCGAGAACAACAAGTATGTCCCGCTGGTGGCCGCCCGCGCGAAAGAGGAGGGTGCCCGCTACATCCCCATCTGCGCCAAGACCGAGGAGGACATCGCCGATTACTCCCCTGAGGAGAAAAAAGAGTTCCTGGCCGAGATGGGCATTGAGGCCAGCGGCCTGGACAACCTCATCACCGCCAGCTACGACCTGCTGGGCCTGATCTCGTTCCTGACCGACGGCAAGAAAGAGTGCCGCGCCTGGACCATCCGCAAAGGCACCAAGGCCCCGCAGGCTGCCGGCAAGATCCACAGTGATTTCGAGCGCGGCTTCATCCGCGCCAGCGTCATCGGCTACAGCGACCTGGAGGCCAACAATTTTGATTACGCTGCCGTCAAGGCCAAGGGCCTGCAGCGCACCGAGGGCAAGGAGTACGTTGTGAAAGACGGCGATGTCATCGAGTTCCTGTTCAACGTCTAACCCTCTCCGTCTCACTTCGTTCGACAGCTCCCCTGTCCGGGGAGCTTCTCAGGAAAAGGATCAAAATTATGATTATCGGTATTATGGGCGCAATGCCCGATGAAGTCGATCAGCTCTGCGCAAAGCTGGAAAACGTCACCGTGGAGCCCTACGGCGGCGTGGAGTACCACAAGGGCACGCTGGCAGGCAAGCAGGTGGTGGTCTGCTGTGCCGGCATGGGCAAGGCCAATGCCGCCGCCACCACCCAGGTGCTCATCACCAGGTTCGGGGCCGAGAAGATCATCTTCTCCGGCATTGCGGGCAACATGACCAGCAAGATCGGCATTGGGGATGTGGTCATTGGCAAAACGGTGCTCTACCACGACGCCCAGCTGGACATGATCTGCCAGAACCCGCCCTACCTGAAAGAATACTCCGGCGACCCGGCCCTCATCGCCGCCGCCGAGGCTGCCTGCGCCGCCTGCGGCGTCCAGTCGCTGACGGGCAAGATCGCCACCGGCGACCTGTTTGTGGGCGACAGCGCCACCAAGGCCGCCATTGAGGCCAAGTGCGCCCCCGACTGCGTGGAGATGGAGGGTGCGGCTGTGAGCCAGATCGCCGCCAAGAACGGCGTTCCCTGCGTCATCCTCCGCGCCATGAGCGACAACGCCGACGAGGATGGCCACGAGGTGCTGGTGGTCAAAAAATTCAGCATTTCGGAGTACGTTGCCACCGCCACCAAGATCGTGGCAGCGATGGTCGAATCCCTGTAACCTCGCGGATACAAAAACAGGCTGGCGCTGCCAGCCTGTTTTTTGTTATAGAAACTGTTCCAATTTGATCCGGTTGTCCTCCTCAAAATCCTGCAGTTTCTGCATCAGCCGCTTGGAGCCGGGCGCGGCGTCCGGGTAGTCTTTCTGGGATTTGATGCAGTCCATGACGCCCTGGCTGCTCCCCTCGGAGAGCATTTCGGCCAGATTCCGGGTGGATCTATCGGTCAGGGTCTTCATGCTGATGCCCATTTTGGTGTTGAGCTTTGCCATGGTGCTCTGGCCCTGGGCCGTGCCGCCGCAGGCCGTGATGGCCGTGCGCGCCTCCTGGTTCAGTTCCCGGTAGATATTCCGCTGCCGCAGCAGCTCGGCCTTGAAGCGGGGTTCCTCCGTCATGGGCACGATCTGCTCCAGCGTGTTTTTGCCCATCTCGGTATTCTGCACCACGGCTTCCAGCAGGTTGAGGTTGTCGTTTTTCTGATTTTCCATATAAAAAGAGCCCCCTTTTGGCCTTAGTGTCTCCAAAAGGGGGCTCTTTTATCCGTTGTGGTTCAGGACTGGCTGACCTGATCGCCGCCCGCCTGCTGCACGGCCTCGAGCCGCTGCCGACAGAGCTGGAACACGGCCTCCCAGTTGCGGCCCCGCACCTCACTGGTGCAGGCCACGGCAATGGACTGCGGGATGGGCACCATCTTCATCAGGCCCACGGACGCCACACACTCGTGCGGCATCTGGCCATAGAGGGTGTGCAGCTCTTCCTCCAACTCCTTGCAGTTCTTGTCCGCACAGCCGATCACAAACAGGCTGTCGGCCAGGCGGCAGACCACCCGTTCCGCCGGGCGGTCAAAGTGCTTCTTCCACTGGTTTGCCACAAAGCAGACCAGCTGGCTCATCACCACCGGACCATACCCGGCCCGCAGGGCGTCGGCGTTGTCCAGCGCCACCAGCGCCAGCGAGGCGCAGCGGTGCTGGTCGGCCCACTCATCCAGGTGGGTGCAGAACTCCGTCTCAAAATAGCGGCGGTTGAACACACCCGTCAGAAAATCGTGGTTCATGTCCTCGCGGCAGAGCTCGCGCTCCCGCGGGGTCATCCGGTCTTCCGGCAGGCCGCTGCCTGCCAGAGGTGCTGTCATCTGCAGCTCCCAGACTTTGCCCTCGACAAAGATCTGGCGCCGCAGCACGCAGCCTACCTGCCCGTTGCGCAGCTCGTAGTCCACCATGAGGCCGTCGTCCTGCCAATAACGGCTGCTGTCTTCATCCAGCTCCGTCAGGGTCACGTCCTCAAAAGCGAGCTTCGCGTCCTGCACAAACCGCTGCAGGTCCTGCTCCGTACATTCTTTCTTCATGCGTTTTTCCCCATCATCCGCGCGCCGCTTTCTCCCTTGCGGCACGCTTTGCCTCCGGGGCCGCGAAGTTGCCTGCCCCGGTTCAAAGTAATTATAGTGATTATAGCATTCAGTGGCAACACTTACCAGCAAAACCCATAAAATTTCTCAAACTTTTTTTATTTTCGTCAAGTTGCTAAAAGTGTTTCGGCACCAGACCGGAGTTCGGCACGGCAATACACCTCGCACTCTTCCAGAACGCGTTTGGCCAGCGTGGTTTTTGCAAACCCGTCCGCCGCACGCCAGATCCAGTTGCCGCCCAGCTTGCCGGGAGTATTCAGGTGGGCCTGCGCGCCCAGGCCCAGCCAATCATACATGGGGATGATGACCCGGTCCGCCACCGAGCCCAGCGCTGCCCGGATCAGGGCAATACGGGCGTCGTCCGGCTTCACCGCGGCCACCTCCTTGGCGGTGGGCTTGCAGGGGGTCAGGTGGAGGTAGGCCGCCGCCGTGGCTTTTTCTTTCTCCGTGGCAGAATTTACCCACCAGTCGGTCAGGGTGGTGTTATCGTGGGTCCCCGGGTAGACCACGCAGTTCTTGACGTGATTATGGGGCAGATACTCGTTGTCGCCGCCGCCAAAGGCAAACTGCAGCACTTTCATGCCCGGGAACGTGCTGTCCGCCAGCAGCTCCCGCACGCTGGGCACTAATTCGCCCAGATCTTCTGCAATGATCGGCAGCTTGCCGAGGGCCGCTTCCAGCGCGTTGAACAGGTCCATCCGGGGGCCGATCTCCCACTTGCCGTTGCAGGCCGTGGAGCTGCCCGCCGGGATGGCCCAGTAGGTATCAAAGCCGCGGAAGTGGTCGATGCGGAGCAGGTCGTAAATGCCCAAAGCATGGCGGACCCGCTGCACCCACCAGGCGTATCCTGTCTGTTTATGGTACGGCCAGTGATACAGCGGGTTGCCCCACAGCTGGCCATCCGCCGAGAAATAGTCCGGCGGGCAGCCGGCCACCCGGGCAAAGCGGCCCTCGCCGTCCAGCTCAAACAGGGGGCCGCCCACCCAGGCGTCCACCGAGTCCGCAGAGACGTAAATGGGGATATCGCCCAGGATCTTCACGCCCTTTGCATTGGCGTAGTCCTTGACGGCTTTCCACTGGGTGTCGAACTTGTACTGCAAGAACTTCCAGAAGCCGATCTCTTCCTCATGGGCGGCGCGGAACCGGGCCAGCGCTCCGGCATCCCGCGTCCGGTACTCCCGGGGCCAGTCGGTCCAGCTCTTCATCTGGTGTTCGGTCTTAAGGGCCATGTACAGGGCGTAATCCTCCAGCCAGGCCTCGTTGGCCAGCGTAAAGGCATAATAATCATCCGGATAATAAAACGCGCAGCCGTGCTGGCCCGCGCACTGCTCCCGCCAAGCCCGATAAGCAGTGCGGAGCACTTTGTAGCGGCTGGTGTAGAGGGTGCCGTAGTCCACTTCCAGCGGGTTTTCGCCCCACTCTTCTGCCTTGAGCTGGGCCGCGGTGAGCAGGCCCTCGGCCTTGAGGGCGTCGAGGTCGATGAAATAGGGGTTGCCCGCAAAGGCGGAGCAGCTCTGGTAGGGGCTGTCGCCGTAGCCGGTGGGGCTCAGGGGCAGGATCTGCCAGATGGTCTGGCCTGCCTCGGCCAGAAAATCCACAAACTCCAGCGCCGCTTTGCCAAAGCAGCCGATCCCATAGGGGCCGGGCAGGCTGGACACCGGCATCAGAATTCCACTTTCACGCATGATGTGTTCCCTTCCTCGTTTGGTTTTGTCCGTTTTTATGCTAGTTCCTATCATAACATAACCGCAGACTATTTTCCACAGGCAAAAATCGTGGTATACTTATGAAACCTCTCAGGCGCTTTGCGCCAGCCGTTCCCCTTTCGGCACTTCCGTGCCACCTCCCCCGGCCGGGGGAGTCTTTCCGATCAGGGGAGCCCTTGGCAGAGAGATTTCGTTTTCGATGAACCCAATGGAGTCTGCTTGGAAACAAAACGGACTGCCAAAGCCTCTCCTGACAGGAGAGGTGTCATCAAGCGAAGCGACGATGACGGAGAGGTTTTCAGGAGGAAAATCTATGCAGCGCACTGAAAAATATTACGAGGCCGATGCGTTCCGCAGGGAAGCCACCGGCCGTATCCTTGCTGTGGAGCCGGGCAAAACGGGCGGAAAGCTGGCACTGGACGGCACCGTCTTTTACCCGGAGGGCGGCGGCCAGCCGGCCGACCGCGGCACCCTGACCCTGGCCGACGGCACCGTGCTCCACGTTACGGATGTCCATGAGAGCGAGGGCGTCATCTGGCACACGGTGGATGCCCTGCCCGCCGGGGCCGTGCCCGGGGCCGAGGCTGCCGAATCCATCGACTGGGAATGGCGGTTCGATAAGATGCAGCAGCACACCGGCGAGCATATCCTCTCCGGCATCCTGCACGCCATGTTCGGGGCTGAGAACGTGGGGTTCCACATCGGCTCCGAGGCCGTCCGGATGGACACCAGCGTGCCCATCTCCGCCGAGGGCCTGCGGGAGGCCGAGCTTGCCGCCAACCGGATCGTCTGGCAGGATGTGCCTGTCCTCATCACCTACCCCACGCCGGAGGAGCTGGCGGCCCTGACCTACCGCAGCAAAAAGGAGATCGCGGGCCAGGTGCGGATCGTGACCATCCCGGGGGCAGACGTCTGCGCCTGCTGCGGCACCCACACCGCCACCACCGGGCAGGTGGGCCAGATCAAGATCCTGGCGTCCGAAAACTACAAGGGCGGCGTCCGGCTCAGCGTGGTCTGCGGCCAGCGGGCCCTTGCGGAAGCCCAGGCCATGCGGGCCCGGCAGGCGGACATTGGCGCTTTGCTGAGCGCCAAATCCACCGAGACGGCCAACGCCGTCCACCGGGTGTACGAGGAGTACACCGCCCTGAAATTTGCCCACTTCGGGCTGTGCAGCCAGCTGTTTGACACCATGGCCCAGCTGGTGACCCCCGGGGAGGACGCCATCCGCATCGTGAACGGACTGGACCCGGACGGCCTGCACCGGCTGGCAGTCCGCCTGAGCGAGGCCACCAGCGGCCTGTGCGCCGCCCTGACCCCCACAGACAAGGGCACCGGCTACTGCCTGGCTCAGGCAGACGGCGATGTCCGCGCCCTGACCAAAGCCCTGAACACCGCCCTCAATGGCCGGGGCGGCGGCAAGCCCGGCATCTGCCAGGGCAGCTGCGCCGCCACACCCGAAGAGGCAGCGGAATTTTTGAAAAATCGGGAATAATCAACACAAACTACAAGGAGTCTGAATTACTATGAGAATGCGTTTCAAGCCCTATGCCCGCGCTGAGCTGCTGGCCAGCGACTTCCACGTCCACGACCCCTTTGTGCTGGGCGGAAAATGGCACGCCCAGTATGCCCGCCCGGAGCAGCCTTTCGTGCTGGAGCTGGGCTGCGGCAAGGGCGGTTTCCTCTCCCAGCTGGCCTGCGCCCACCCGGAGAACAATTACCTGGGCATCGACATCACCGACAAGGTGCTGATCCTGGCCAAGCGGAAAGTAGAGGCCGCCTATCAGGCGGCTGACCGCCCCATTGACAACGTGAAGATCATGAGCGCCGACATTGAGCGGATCCACAACGTCATCTTCCCGGAGGACACCGTCAGCCGCGTCTACATCAACTTCTGCAACCCGTGGAGCAAGAATGGTTCCTCCCACAAGCACCGCCTCACCTATCCCCGCCAGCTCATCCAGTACCGGGCATTCCTTGAGGACGGCGGCGAAATTTACTTCAAGACCGATGACGACGACCTGTTCCGCGACAGTCTGGAGTACTTCCCCGCTTCCGGCTATGAGATCACCTGGAAGACCTTTGACCTGCACGAGAACGAGCCGGAGTGGAATATCCGCACCGAGCACGAGGGCATGTTCACCGAAATGGGCATCAAGATCAAGGCCCTGATCGCCCGCAAGCTGCCCGGCGACGAGAGCGTGACCTGGATCGAGCCCAAGGTGCTCAAGAAGATGGCCGCTGCCGAGGCCGCCGCAGAGGCTGAAGCCGAAACGCAGAACTAACGGGAGGTGCTGTCCTTGTCGTTTTTCCTCAACACCACGGTCTGCGGCTTTACGCTGTATCAGATCCTGGCGTATTTCCTCGTCTACTCCTGCCTGGGCTGGTGCCTGGAGGTGGTGTATGCCGCCGCCACGACAGGCCAGATCGTCAACCGGGGCTTCCTCAACGGCCCGGTCTGCCCCATCTACGGCTTTGGCATGGTCATCGTCCTGTTTGTCCTGACGCCGTTTGAGCACAGCACGCTGGCGCTCTACATCGGCGGCGTCATCCTGCCCAGTGCGCTGGAGCTGGTGGGCGGCTGGGCGCTTTACAAGCTCTACCACACCCGCTGGTGGGACTACAGCGATAAGCCGTTCAACATCGGCGGCTACATCTGTCTGGAGTTCTCCCTGCTGTGGGGCGTGGGCACGCTGGTGATGATGAAAGCCATCCACCCCACGATCGCCGGGTTGGTGGAGCTGGTGCCGCCTTTCATCGGGTTCCTCCTGATGTGCTTCCTCTACGCTGTCTACGCGGCAGACGTTGTTGTCACGGCCGTGGCCGCCTCTGACCTGGCCCGGGAGCTGGACGCCCTGGAAAATGTGGCCGACAGCATCCACGCCGTCAGCGACGCCATGACCGAGATCCTGGGCACCACCGCCATGGAGGCCGACCAAAAGCTGGACGAGAACCGTCTGCAGTTCAAGCTGGCCGCTGCCGAGGCCCGGGACGCCGCTGCCCAGCTTTCGCCCAAGGAAGCGGCTGAGGCCATGCGCCGCAAGGCCGACGAGGCCCGGGAGGCCGCCCGCCGGGCTTCCGAGATCTCCCGCCTCAATGCGGCCGAAGCCGCCAAGGCCGTCAAGCTGGCGGCCAAGGGCACAGCCGAGCGGACCGCCGAGCTGCTGCAGCTGGAACAGCTGGCCGAGGAGCTGGCTGCCCGGAGCGAGGAACTGCGGGCGCGCACCCGCCGCACGGCCCACTTTGGCAAGGGCCGTATGCTCCGCGCCTACCCCAGACTGCGCCATGGTACCAAACAGCTCACGCTGGACGAACTGCGGGAGCGCCTCAAATACGAGCACAAGCACTCTGCATAAGAAGATCCAAAAATGGGCCGTCCCCGTAGGGACGGCCCATTTTTTAAAATTAGAGTTTGCCCCAGAGGTTTTCCGGGTAGAGACCCTCGGCGGTCTTCTGCGCGATGCCGGCCACCACCACGGGTTTGTCCTCCCGGTAGGTGACACCGTACCACTGATCGGTGCTGTTCAGCACCTTGACCGTGGCCTTGCCCTCCTCCAGCAGCTCGGTGACCACCAGCGGCAGGAAATACTCACACTTGAGCGGGTCCTTGGCCAGATGCTCGGTCAGCCAGCCCGCAAAGCGGCGGTCCGCCTCTTCCAAAAAGCTCTTACCGAAGCCCCAGAGATTCATGCTGACCTGCGTTTCGCCGGGCAGGTCCACCCAGGTAGCGCCCTCATCCTCGGTGTAGTGGATGCCGCCCTCGTAGGTCTCAATGCGGGTGCGCTCGATGACGCTGTGGAGGGTGCCGTCCGGGTTTGCCTGGCAGACACCGCGGGAGACCTTGCCGTTCTCCGAGACGGTGTTCTTGAGCAGATAGCTCACCATGCAGTAATCGTACACTTCGCCATCCTCGTGGGTGGAAAGGTAATCGTACATCACTTTGAATGCCTGCGGGCCGTAGTAATCGTCCGCATTGATGACGGCAAAGGGGCCGTTGATAAACGGCTTTGCGGCCAGAACCGCGTGGCAGGTGCCCCAGGGCTTGACACGGCCCTCCGGGATGGAGAAGCCCTCCGGCAGCTCGTCCAGCTGCTGGAACGCGTATTTCACGTCCATCACCTTGGAGACACGGTCGCCGATGGCCGCCTTAAAGGCATCCTCGATCTCGTGCTTGATGACAAAAATGACCGTCTCAAAGCCTGCGCGGCGGGCATCGTAGAGAGAGTAATCCACAATGACCTGCCCATTGCGGCCCACCGGGTCGATCTGCTTCATGCCGCCGTAACGGCTGCCCATGCCAGCCGCCATGACCACCAAAACGGGTTTATTCATAATAAAAGCCTCCTGTTTGTGCCAAAGCTTGATTTTTCATAGCTCCATTATACTCGAAAAGCCCCTGGACAACAAGACAGGCTTTAAAGCAAGATTTAATTGCTTATTTTGTAAATTAAAGCTTGCCAATCTGTGCAAAACACGGTATACTGGAGCCGCACACTTTTTCCTTTCCAAAACCAAAAATGGAGGTTCCCTTTTATGAACGAAGCCGTTACCAAGCGTTTTCTGCTCTATTTCCGCCTGATGATGCTGGTGTGGATCCTGATCGCCAACGCGTTCTTCCACGTCATTGAATTTGATTACAGCTGGCTGGTGTTTTTGAGCAACATCATGCTGTTCACCATGGAGGGTGACATCAAGGACCGCTTCATTTCCGTGGAGCTGGGCGGCCTTGTAGGCATGGTGCTCACCGTGCTGGCCATGCTGGCCATTGCAGCCCTGACCCCGGTGCTGGGCGGCCTGCTGGGCCTGCTGCTGCCGCTGGCGGTGGTGCTGTTCATCCTCATCATCCTGCACCCCTATGCCCCCAAGGTGCTCAACAACGTCGGCTTTGCCTACCTCACGGTGGCCTGCATCGACGCGGAGACCTTTGCGGCCAACCTGCCCCGGTTCTTCTTCGTGTACATCGTCGGCTCCCTCGTCTTCAACGGGGTCTGCATCTTTCTGATGAAGCCTGCGAAAACCTTGGCCGCCAAAACCGTAAAAGCATGAGCCCCCCTGCAAAAGCGATGCCTCGGCATCGCTTTTGTTTTGCCCGGCCCTGTGGTACAATAAGAAAAAACGCAGAAAGGGAGTATCCCCATGTCTCACAAGACCGTCTGGATCACCGGAGCCTCTTCCGGCATCGGCCGGGAGTTTGCCTGCCGGTATGCCAAGCTCGGCTTCCGCCTCATCCTCACCGCCCGCCGCCGGGAGCGGCTGGATCAGCTGGCCGCCGAGCTGCTGGCAAAGTACAACACGTTCTGCCGCGTCCTCCCCGCCGACCTTGCCCGGGAGAGCGAGTGTGCTCGCCTGTGTGAGGAGCTGGCCGAGGAGCGGATCGACATTTTTATCAACAACGCGGGCTTTGGCGTCTGCGGCAGTTTTCTGGAGACCAGCACCGAGGCCGAGCTCTCCATGGCCAAAGTCAACGTGCTGGCCATGCACCAGCTGTGCAAGTTCGCGGTGCAGAAAATGCAGGCCCAGGGCTTTGGCACGGTGCTGAACGTGGCCTCCTCGGCAGGCCTGCTGCCGGGTGGTCCCTATATGGCGGGCTACTACGCCACCAAGGCCTATGTGGTCAGCCTGACCCGGGGCATTGCCGAAGAGCTCCGGGAGCAGCACAGCCCTGTCTACGTCTGCGCCCTCTGCCCCGGCCCGGTGGACACCGAGTTCAACGACCGGGCGGGTGTGGTGTTCGCCCTCAAGGGCATTTCCCCCGTCCTCTGTGTGGAGGAAGCCATGCGCGGGATGCTGCGGGGCAAGACCATCATCGTGCCCTCGGCCCTGATGCGGGCTGCTACCACCGCCCAGCACTTTGTGCCCACGCCGCTGCTCATGCCCATTATGGCCCGACAGCAGAAAAAGAAACTGGGCGGCAGCACCCCCACACAGGAACATTGACACCGCCGGGAAACCATGTTACCCTAGAGCACAGGAGAACCGCATTTGATTGCGCAAACAGACCAAACGGAGGGATATTGGAATGAAGATCGCACTCATCAACGAGAACAGCCAGGCCGCCAAGAACGGCATCATTGAAGCCGCCCTGAAAAAAGTGGTGGAGCCCATGGGCCACGAGGTAGTCAACTACGGCATGTACGCAGCCGATGACAAGGCCCAGCTGACCTATGTCCAGTGCGGCATTCTGGCCGCCATCCTGCTCAACAGCGGCGCGGCCGATTACGTCATCACGGGCTGCGGCACCGGCGAGGGTGCCATGCTGGCTTTGAACAGCTTCCCCGGTGTCATCTGCGGCCATGTGGAAGACCCCGTGGACGCCTACACCTTTGCCCATGTCAACGACGGCAACGCCGTGGCCATGCCGTTTGCCAAGGGCTTTGGCTGGGGCGGCGAGCTCAACCTGGAGTACTGCTTTGAGAAGCTGTTCGGCTTCGGCCATGGCCAGGGCTACCCCAAGGAGCGCGTGGAGCCCGAGCAGCGGAACAAGAAGATCCTGGACGGCGTCCGCGCTGCCACCTTTAAGCCCCTCATCGATTGCCTGAAGAGCATCGATCCGGACCTGCTCAAGGGCGCTGTGGCCGGCGAGAAGTTCAGCGAGCTGTTCTTTGCCTCCTGCAAGGACGCGGAGCTGGCTGCATACGTCAAGACCCTGCTGTAATTCCCAAACCAACCGTGCCAAACTTTTTCATTCCATCCTTCGGATGTGTTGTGAAAAATGACAAAATCAAGCTCCGGGTATTGACAGTTTGACCAGGGCGTTCTATACTCGTGCCATCGAAAGCAAAGGCGCTTGTGGAAGCAAAATTCCACAAGCGCCTTTTGTGTTTCGCGGGGCCGCGGGCCCCGTGCGCTCTGGGGGAAATAGAGGGCCCTCAGAACCGTGTTTTGCGCGCTGCCACGTTTGATAGAGGGACGCGCGGCGCAAGTGTACGCCTCCGCCGGGGCTGGCACTCCGGCGGGGAAAACTGTGGGAGGGTACGATCATGTTCAACTCTGTCAACACCTGTTGGACGCTGGTTGCAGCGTTCCTGGTCTACTTCATGCAGGCTGGTTTTGCGCTGTGTGAAGCAGGCTTTACCCGTGCCAAGAACACCGGCAATATTCTGATGAAGAATATGATGGATTTCTGCATTGGCACCCCGTGCTACTGGCTCATCGGCTTCGGCATCATGTTCGGCGGCACGGGCGCTCTGATCGGCGGGTTCGACCCGTTCATTCAGGGAGATTACTCGCACCTGGGGCTCGATATCCCGCTGTGGGTCTACAACGTGACCCGGGTCGTGAAGATCCGCACGGGCGAAGAGGACTTTGCCGCCCTGCAGGACGTGGAATGACCGCCCTGCTCCATTCAACCGCTGTCCCGCCCTTTGGGCGTGACATAAATGTTCTCCTTTTTTCTCCTTTTTCCTTTTTCTGAATCCATAATGGCAGCCCCCGCTCCTTTCCGCACAAAGGGAGCGGGGGCCTTGTCGTTTCTTGACATCGGGTTTGGGGTATGCTACAGTGGAACGGTAAAGATCTTACCAGTGAGGATGTGTATTTTATGAGCGAATCGTTCTCCCGCGCTGCCTGCTCCGCCAGGGAGATGGCCCGGATGCTGCTGCGCTGGCTGGTGCTGGCCCTGCCCATCGGCCTGCTGTGCGGCGGCATCGGCACCGCGTTCCATCTGGCGGTAGAGGCCGTCACCGAGCTGCGGGGTGCCCACGGCTGGCTGCTCTGGCTGCTGCCCGCGGCGGGCCTTGCCATCGTAGCCCTTTATAAAGGAACCAAGTGCGAGGGCGTTGGCACCAACAATGTCATCCGGGCCGTGCAGAGCGGCGAGGCCGTCAGCCCGCTGCTGGTGCCCGCCATCTTCTTTGGCACGGTGCTCACCCACCTGTGCGGCGGCTCCGCCGGCCGGGAGGGCGCGGCCCTGCAGATGGGCGGCAGCATCGGCTACAATATTGCAAAGCTGTTCCATTTCCCGGACCATGACCGCCGCACGGCCACGGTCTGCGGCATGGCCGCGTTCTTCTCCGCCCTGTTCGGCACCCCGCTGGCGGCCACCCTCTTCGCCATGATGGTGGAGGATGTGGGCCTGAGCTTCTCGGTGGCGTTCGTGCCCGGGTTCTGTGCGGCCCTGCTGGCCTACGGCATCTCGCTGGCCTGCGGCATTGCCCCCACCCGCTTTGCCCTTTCCGCCGTCCCGGCGCTGGGCATCCTGCCCGTTTTGCAGGTCGCTCTGCTGGGCGTGGCCTGTGCGGCCGTCACCCGGCTGTTCTGTCTGCTGCTCCATGTAGCAGAACACCAGCTCCCCAAGCGGCTGCCCAACCCCTGGGTGCGGGTAGTCCTTGGCGGCGTGGTGGTGGTCGCCCTCTCCCACCTGATGGGGGTGGGCCGCTACAATGGCGCGGGCATGGGGGTCATCACCGCCGCCGTGGAGCAGGGCCAGGCCCTGCCCTGGGATTTTATCTGCAAAATCCTCCTCACGGCGATCACCCTGGCTTCTGGCTTTAAAGGCGGCGAAGTCGTCCCCAGCTTTTATATCGGTGCCACCTTTGGCTGCGTGTTCGGCCCGCTGCTGGGCCTGCCCGCCGGGTTTTCGGCTGCCGTGGCCATGGTGGCTGTCTTCTGCGGTGCCGCCAACACCCTCGTCCCCTCCCTTCTGCTGGCCTATGAGCTGTTTGGCGGGGCCGGGCTGGAGCTGATCGCGCTGGGCTGCGGGCTGAGTTATATGCTCTCGGGCTATCATGGCCTGTACAGCAGCCAGACATTCCTCAGCGATAAATTCCACTCGGAGTACACGGCCAGGTGGGAAGCAAGGCTGCACCATTGATTTTTCCATCGTTTTGCCCTTGATTTTTCCCACCGGGCGTGCTACAATCACAATAGTTTCATCCTGTGTAAATCGTCGATGCGGACAAACCGGATCTTCCCCCACACGATGCAGAGAGAGCCGCCCCGGAGCCCCGGGTGCTGCAAGCGGCTTACCGTGCCCGGAGACCCTACCACCGCAGAGTGCAGAGGCGAACCTCTGCCGGGTATGCCCGTTACAGCATAGCGAGTGGCGCGGCTTTTTAAGGCCGCACAATTCGGGTGGAACCGTGGAACGCTGCTGAATTTGTATGTTCAGGCGCTTCATCCCGTAATGACAGACGGGGTGAAGCGCTTTTTGTTTTCCACACTTTTCAAGTTTCAGGTTGAAAAAGGAGTATTATCATGAAGATCATTTATAAGGACGGCCATGTGGACGAGTGCCCGCAGGACCAGGAGCTGCATGTCATCCGCCATACCGCTGCTCATGTGATGGCGCAGGCCATCAAGCGCCTGTACCCGGAGGCTGATTTCGCCTTTGGCCCTGCCACCGAAAACGGCTTCTACTACGACGTGGACCTGGGCGACACCAAGCTCACCGACGAGGATCTGGCCAGCATCGAGAAAGAGATGCACAAGATCACCAAAGAGAACCTGCCCATCAAGCCTTTTATCCTGCCCCGCGCCGAGGCGGTCAAGCTGATGGAGGAGCGTCAGGAGCACTACAAGATCGAGCACATGGCAGACCTGGCCGATGAGACCGAGTTCAGCTTCTTCCAGCAGGGCGAATACGTTGACATGTGCATCGGACCCCACCTGACCTACACCAAGGCCCTGAAAGCCTTTAAGATCACCCAGCAGTCCGGCGCGTACTGGAAGAACGACAAAGAGAACAAGATGCTGACCCGCATCAACGGCGTGGCATTCCACAACCAGGAAGAGCTGGACGCCTGGGAGAAAGAGCAGCAGGAGGCCCGTGAGCGCGATCACCGCAAGATCGGCAAGGAGATGGGCCTGTTCATGACCGATGACCTGGTGGGCCGCGGCCTGCCCATGTTCCTGCCCGCAGGCTACACCGTCTGGCAGGAGCTGGAGAACTATATCAAGGCCAAGGAGCGTGCACGCGGCTACCTGCACGTCATGACCCCCTGCATCGGCACCGTGAACCTGTACAAGACCTCCGGCCACTGGGATCACTACCGTGAGAACATGTTCCCCGCCATGGAGATGGAGGGCGAGAGCTACGTCCTGCGCCCGATGAACTGCCCCCACCACATGATGATCTACGCAAATCGTCCCCATTCTTACCGTGACCTGCCCATGCGCATCGGTGAGATCGCCCACGATTTCCGTTACGAGTCCTCCGGCACCCTGAAGGGCATCGAGCGCGGCCGTCACTTCTGCCAGAACGACGCTCACCTGTTCTGCACTCCGGAGCAGATCAAGAGCGAAGTCGCTGATGTCTGCAACCTCATCTTCGAGACCTACAAGGACTTCAACATCACCGACTACCGCTGCGTTCTGTCCCTGCGTGACCCCGCCGACAAGAAGAAGTATCACGACGACGACGCGATGTGGAACCACGCCGAGAACGCTCTGCGCGAGGTCCTGACTGAGCTGGGCATCCACTTCACCGAGGAGATCGGCGAGGCTGCTTTCTACGGCCCGAAGCTGGACGTCAACGTCAAGCCCGCTGTCGGCGCTGAGTACACCCTGTCCACCTGCCAGCTGGACTTCTGCCTGCCCGCAAAGTTCCACCTGACCTATGTGGACAAGGACGGCACCGAGAAGACCCCCGTGGTGCTGCACCGCGCCATCCTGGGCTCTCTGGACCGCTTTATGGCTTACCTGATCGAGGAGACCAAGGGCAAGTTCCCCACCTGGCTGGCACCCGTGCAGGTCAAGGTCCTGCCTGTTTCCGAGAAGACCCTGGAGTACTCCGAGGCCATCACCGAGAAGCTGGTGGAGGCCGGTGTCCGTGTGGCTCTGGACGACGACAACCAGAAGATCGGCTACAAGATCCGCGCTGCCCAGCAGGTGGACCGCGTGCCCTATATGCTGGTTCTGGGCGCCAAGGAAGCCGAGGCCGGCAACCTCTCCGTCCGTGACCGCAAGGGTGAGACCACCACGATGGGCGTCGACGAGTTCATCGCGAAAGTCACCGCTGAGATCAAGAACCGCAGCTGCAATGCATAAGTTCTGAACAAAACCTATAAAGGGAGACCGCTTCCAGTCGGAGGCGGTCTCTTTTTGTTTTGTATCTGTTAATTTTTCGTGCACTGTATTGCGTTTTTCGTGCAAAGCGCTATAATAATAGTAAAGGAGATGATTTGTATGGCAACGACCAATATCAGCATTCGGATGGACTCCGACTTGAAATCTCAGGCTGACGCCTTGTTTTCGGAACTCGGCATGAACCTTTCGACGGCGTTCAATATCTTCGTCCGGCAGTCCCTGCGGGATGGCGGCATCCCCTTTGAAATCAAAATGGATCAACCCAACAAGGAGACCATGGCCGCTATGCTGGAGGCAGAAAGGATCGCAAAGGACCCGAATGTAAAGCACTATTCTGATGTAGAAGAGGCTCTTCGGGAGTTGAAGCGATGAACCGCGATATCGTCTGGACGAACCAATTCAAGAAGGACTACAAACTTGCTCAAAAACGGCATCTCGACGTTGATCTTCTGGATAATATCATCCGCACCTTATCACGTGGGGAACCGCTCCCAGAGAAAAACAGAGACCACGCTTTGACCGGCGATTGGATCGGCCATCGCGAATGCCACATCCAGCCAGACTGGTTGCTCATCTACCGCATCGAAGACAATGTGCTCGTTTTGACTTTGGCCCGCACCGGCAGCCACAGCGATTTATTCAACAAATAATGCGAAACAAACAGCGCCGCTTTCCCATGATCGGGAGAGCGGCGCTGTTGTACTTCGGAATCAGGCCATCATTTTAGTTTTCTCGTCGATCAGCGCAAAAACTTTATCATATACATCGTTTAAAATCATCTGACGCGGCATCCAGAAATCAACCAGTTTTTTTAGTCCTACCGAATCCCCGCAGATTTTCCGGGCCTGTTCATAGGCGAATCTATTTGCATCGACCTCATGCGGCTGGCCAAGATACAAATTGTTGAAATATTCTTCGTCTCCTTTTAATTTGCACTTCAAATAGCGATTTCCTGCCAACTTGTAACACGTCCCGTCGAACATCATAATGTACTGAATACTTCGTTTTATCGTTTCATTAAATCGTTCCCGCTCAAGATATTGGGACGCATGACGCAGTTCATGAAAAAGGTAAAACAGCTTGCTGTATTCAGGCTCTTTATTCAGCTTCTCCGCATTTATAAAAACAGTTCTGCTTGAAACATCAAATGTTCCGTTTGCGGTTTCGTATCCAATAGGCATCTCAAAAGATAACCGTAACTCCAAGTCGTGCTCTCTGCAATACGCTTCAAAATATTTTTTATATTCCGACATTCTCTCACCTCCAATTTCCAATCGTACGAAAAATGCCCCTGCTAAAGTCATTTTTGAGCTTTCAGCAGAGGCATTATGTTTACAATTCGTTACTTCAGCAGGTTATCATCCTCGAAGTAATCGATCTTCATGGATTTGCGCACATCGGCGAGGGTGGCGGCGGCGGTCTTTTCGGCCACGGCGCTGCCGGCTTTCAGGATCTCGACCACCTCGGGCAGGCGCTGCTCCCACTCTTTGCGGCGGTTGCGGATGGGCTCCAGCTCGGCCTGCATGACGCTGTTGAGGAACTTCTTGATCTTGACGTCGCCCAGGCCGCCGCGCTGGTAGTGAGCCTTGAGCTCGTCCAGGTTCTGGTACTCAGGCAGGAACTCTGCAAAGTGCTCCGGGCGGCTGAACGCGTCCAGATAGGTGAACACCGGGTTGCCCTCCACCTTGCCGGGGTCCTGCACCCGCAGGTGGCCGGGGTCGGTATACATGGACATGATCTTCTTCTTGATGTCCTCAGGCTCATCGGAGAGGTAGATGCAGTTGCCCAGGCTCTTGCTCATCTTGGCCTTGCCGTCAATGCCGGGCAGGCGGAGGCAGGCAGCGTTCTGGGGCAGCAGGATCTCGGGCATGGTCAGGGTCTCGCCGTAGACGGCGTTGAACTTGTGCACGATCTCGCGGCACTGCTCCAGCATCGGCATCTGATCTTCCCCGGCGGGGACTGTCGTCGCGCGGAATGCCGTGATATCAGCGGCCTGGCTGATGGGATAGGTAAAGAAACCAACGGGGATGCTGGTTTCAAAATTCTTCTGCTGGATCTCCGCCTTGACGGTGGGGTTGCGCTGCAGGCGGGACACCGTGACCAGATTCATGTAGTAGAAGCTCAGCTCGGTGAGTTCCGGCACCATGGACTGGATAAAGATGTGCGCCTTGGCAGGGTCGATGCCCACAGCCAGATAATCCAGTGCCACCTGCAGGATGTTCTGGCGCACTTTCTCCGGGTTATCGGCGTTATCGGTCAGGGCCTGTGCGTCCGCGATCATAATATAGATCTCGTCGAACTTGCCGGAATTTTGCAGACGGACACGCTCTTTCAGGGAGCCGACATAGTGGCCCACATGCAGGCGGCCGGTCGGGCGGTCGCCCGTCAAAATGATCTGTTTCATAGTATTCTCCATATTCTCCTTAACAAGAGATCTTTTGATATAAGTATATCCCCTGTCCATTTCGCTGTCAACCAAACTGAGGCCAAACAAAAGAAAAAGCGATGGAAAAATTTCCATCGCTTTACTGGCGCCTCTTGCCTGACTCGAACAGGCGACACCCTGATTAACAGTCAGGTGCTCTAACCGACTGAGCTAAAGAGGCATCTATATAAAACGGCATTGTGCCGTTTTACTACTATAAAATGGTGACCCGTACCGGAATCGAACCGATGTTAAAGGCGTGAGAGGCCTCTGTCTTAACCGCTTGACCAACGGGCCATACGTCCATTTTGCATCGGGGTTTCGCTCCCGACTCGATTATTTTAGCATAGGAGTCCGACTTTGTCAACAAGAAATTTCAAATTTTTCAAAATTGTTTTTGAACGCACCTGTTTTCCGCGCAGGAGCGGCCAAAAACACCAGAAAAATCCAGTCTCAGAGCCAGCGCCGCACCCAGCGCACCTGGCTTTTTGCCATGCCGAGGGCCAGCCCGATGTACACGCCCACTACACTCTCCGCCTCGCCCAGCTCCATCTGCTGGCGCTGGGGCAGCTCCCGCAGCGGGCCGGTATACAGGCACTCCAGCCCGGGCAGGGTGGTGTAATCGCTGGGGTGCATCAGGGTGCTGTCCTTGGGCAGGTCCACCGCCCCGCTCTTTTCCAGCACCTCGCTGACGAACTGGGAGCAGAAATAGTGCCGCCGGCGCTGCCACCGGATGTGCAGCCAGCAGAGCAGCAGCCCCAGCGAGTTGAACCGGTAGAGGTGGCCGTGGTTCATCATATGCTCCGCGCGGCGTCTGGCCCGGGCATAGGCTTCCTCCGAGACTTCCAGCGCATAGAGCGCGCAGGGGATATTCTCCCGCTGCAAAAACACGCCCCGGTTGAGGTACTCCCTGCTGGGGCCAGCCGGGAACATGGTATAGCCGTTTTTGCGGGTGGAGCTGTATAAGGTGCTCAGGTCCTCGTCAAACGCAAGGGAAACATGGGTATACTGTGCCCCGGTGAGGTGATACACCAGATTGGACAGCAGCGTGCCCGAGCGGGTGAGGAAGATGTAAAGCTGTCTCTTATACACATCTCCGAG
>OJPL01000302.1_pt1 | contig 19634 bp, 20 predicted proteins | sample 1598501 | NCBI WGS metagenome assembly OJPL01 (sample SAMN03922486, study PRJEB24848) | human gut metagenome | isolation source: stool sample | host: Homo sapiens | place: Germany | collected 2011-05 | reverse complement strand
TACATCGACGGCTGCATGATCACCGCCTGCCTGAGCCTGTACAAGACCACCGGCGACGAGAAGTACCTGAGCTTTTCCAAGAACTTCATCGACTGGTTCGTGCAGGAGGATGGCTCCATCAAGACCTACGACCCCAAAGAGTACAATCTGGACAACGTGAATCAGGGCAAAAACCTGTTCACCCTGTACGATATCTTTGGTGACGAGAAGTACCGCAGAGCCATTGACACCATCCGCAGCCAGCTGGCCACCCAGCCCCGCACCAAAGAGGGCAACTTCTGGCACAAGGACATCTATCCGTGGCAGGTGTGGCTGGACGGCACCTACATGGCCCAGCCCTTCTACATGGAATACGAGACCCGCTTCAACAAGATGCAGGGCTGCATCGACAGCTACAAGCAGTTCATGAACATCAAAAAGCACATGCGGGACGAAAAGACCGGTCTGTACTACCACGGCTACGATGAGAGCCGCCAGATGTACTGGGCCGACCCCGTCACCGGCTGCAGCCCCAACTTCTGGCTGCGCGCCATGGGCTGGTTCATGGTGGCCATGGTGGACGTGCTGGAGCGCATGGACGAGCAGCTGTACAACGAGTACCGCGGCATCATGGCCATGCTCAAGCAGACCATCGAGGACGTGCACAAGTTCCAGGACGAGGAGACCGGCATGTTCTGGCAGGTGATGGACCACCCCGGTGTGGAGGGCAACTACCTCGAGACCAGCGGCACCGCCCTGTTCGCTTACGCCGTGCTCAAGGGTGTGCGTCTGGGCTACCTGCCCAAACGCATGGCGGCATGGGCCGAAAAGGCCTTCTACGGCACCTGCGACAAGTACCTTTCCAAGAACCCGGACGGCAGCCTGCAGCTGGACGGCATCTGTCTGGTGGCGGGTCTCGGCGGCAAGGATCACCGCGACGGCTCTCTGGCTTACTATTTCAGCGAGCCGGTGGTCTGCAACGACGCCAAGGGCGTGGGCCCGCTGGTGCTGGCCTACACCGAAATGATCGCAAGAAAGTAAAACTTTCAACAGCAAGGCCCCACTCCTGTGGAGAACAGGAACGGGGCCTTGTTTGCTGCCGAAAAGTATGTTAAACTGAGAGTGCCGCTGAAAAGCGGCGGATAGGTGCTGTGTTCTGAATGCAGGCGGCTCCCTTGCCGGTATCAGCTCGTTTCATGTTCCCATGGAATGAACGGATTGCCGGGAGGCTGGCTTTTTGAAGTTGAACCTCCCACTCGTGCAATGCGAGAGAGGAGGAGTGTCCCATGACATTGTCGGAATTGCTCTTACTGCTGACCTTTCTGGTCGCAGTTGGTTCCCTGATCATCAGTGTGGTCAACACTACATTTGACATCGCGTGGAAAGTGTCTCACGACAGGCAGAACGATGACAACAAAAAAAGCGAATGACCGCCTTCTAGTTCCCCAACCGGATACGGTTACTCGCTTTTTGTGAGTGATACGCGGTAAGGAGCTGGCTGTCAGGCACAGCACCTTTTCCGTTTTCTATTTTCAGTATAGTGATTTTCTGCCCGCCTGTCAAGCGGGCTTTTTGTATCGCAGAGCAAAACAGGTTCAGCTGTTCTTCTCCCGCTCCTCCTGCAATACAGCCGTCACCTTCTGCATGATGTCTACAGCACGGCGCAGCTCGTCGTCGCCCAGCTCCGTGCGCAGGCGGGCATAGCAGCGCTTCATAAAATCGCGTTCTTCGGCCATCAGTTCCACCGCCTTGCTGGACAGCTCCACGTAGGTGCGGCCCGCCTCGCGGTCGGTCTTCCACGCCACAAGGCCCTTGTCCTGCAGTTTTTCCACCGCCTTGGACAGCTCGGTGATCTTCAGCCCCATCACTGCAGCCAGATCTGCCAGATAGATCGTTTGCTCCGGGTGCTGGTCGGCCTCCATCTTGATATAGTACAAAATCAGGTAGTCGGCCCGCTGGATGGTATTGAACACCCTGTCTGCATCAAAATTGTGCAGAAAGAACCATTCTTCCGGGTGATGTTTCAGTTCCATATCGTTTCCTCCTTCAAAAGCGGTTTTTTGTCCTCGATTCTGCTTGCAAAAGCAGCATCTTACCGTTCATTGCGGCGGATATATTCGTGGTCGCCGCCAAGGCTCTTGTAGGCCGGGCGGATGATCTTGTTGGCACTGAGCAGCTCCTCAATGCGGTGGGCGCTCCAGCCCGTCACGCGTGCCACGGCAAACAGCGGGGTGTACAGCTCCATGGGAATGCCCAGCATATCGTAGACAAAGCCGCTGTAAAAGTCCACGTTGGGGCTGACGCCCTTGAAGATTTTGCGCTCTTCTGCGATCAGCTGCGGGGCCATCGTTTCGATCTTGTTGTAGAGAGCAAGGTCTTTGTCCCGGCCTTTTTCGTGGGCCAGCTGCTCCACATAGCCCTTGAACACCACCTCGCGGGGGTCGCTGAGGGAGTAGACTGCGTGGCCCATGCCGTAGATCAGACCCTTGCGGTCAAAGGCCTCGCCGTGCAGCAGTTTTTTCAGGTAGGCTTCCAGTTCCTCGTCGTCCTCGGTGTCGTGCAGATTTTCGCGGATGTTCTGCATCATCTGCATCACCATCAGGTTGGCGCCGCCGTGGCGCGGGCCCTTGAGGGAGCACAGCGCTGCCGCCATGGCAGAGTAGGTATCGGTGCCGGAGGATGTGACCACACGGGTGGTAAAGGTGGAGTTGTTGCCGCCGCCGTGCTCTGCATGCAGCAGCAGGGCCACATCCAGCACCCGCGCTTCCAGCTCGGTGTATTTCATATCCGGGCGCAGCATCCGCAGGAAGTTCTCTGCGGTGGAAAGCTGGGGGTCCGGACGGTGGATGTACATGCTTCCGTCCTTTTCGTAGTGGTTGTAGGCGTGGTAGCCGTACACGGCCAGCATGGGGAAAATGCCCGTCAGCTGGATGCTCTGGCGCAGCACATTGGAGATATCCAGATCGTTGGCCATGGGGTCGTAGGAGGCCAGCGTGAGCACGCTGCGGGCCATGGAGTTCATGATATCATGGCTGGGGGCCTTCATGATGACATCCCGGGTAAAGTTTGTGGGCATGGTGCGGCACTCGCCCAGCACCCGGCAGAACTCCTCCAGCTTTTCCTGCGTGGGCAGTTCGCCGAACAGCAGCAGATAGGCCGCCTCTTCAAAGGCGAAACGGCTGCCGGACGATCCCCGGATCAGGTCCTTGACATCATAGCCGCGGTAAAGCAGCTGGCCGTCCGCCGGCTTTTTTACGCCGTTCACATACTGAAAGGCGCGGATATCGGAAATATTCGTCAGGCCCGCCAGCACGCCCTTGCCGTTTTCGTCGCGCAGGCCCGCCTTGACGCCAAATTCCCGGTAGAGATCTTTGGCGATGCGGTCATGCTCGGCACACAGCGGCTGCTGCTGGTCGAAATATCCCATCACGTTCTGCAGATGATCCATAGGTGTGTTGCTCCTTTCCTACTGCCGTCCTGCCCGAAAAACCGTATTGATTCGGGACGGCATTCACTTACATTCAGAATACTCTTCCAGATTACAAAAAGGATATTTCGGTGTCAAGGTACTGTTTGTAAATAAAAAAAGAACAAAACCGGAAAGCAGAAAAGCTGCCGGATGCGTGTTTGCCCTTTTGAAGAGAGTCAGAACGCAGCGGAGGCCGGTTTAAATCGCTTTCTTTCTCTGTGCGGGATTGCGAAAATCCCACAGGTGCGGTATACTTAATACCACTTTATTTAAAAAAAGCAGGGAGGTGCGGTGGATGATCGGTGCTCCAAGGCCGCTGCCGCTGGCAAAACCGGCAGCCATTGATACGGCACAGGCCGCACGGTATTTTGGTGCCCGCGGTGAGCCGGACGAAAAAACCATGGCGCTGCTGGAAACATGCGCCCTGCCGCTGTTGGCGGCGGCAACGCCCCGGGCGGTCTGGCTGGAAGCGGATACGGCTGCCCTTGCCGAAGCAGGCATCCTGCGGGGCGGGGACGTGATGCGCCATCTGGAAGGATGTCCGCAGGCAGTGCTGCTGGCTGTGACGCTGGGCCCCGGCGTGGATGCCCAGATCCGCCGCGCTGGTGTGGGCGATATTGCGGCGGGCGTAGCCTCCGACGCGCTGGGCAGCGCGCTGGCTGAGCAGGCTGCAGACGCGGCAGAAGCGGAGCTGCGCCAGTGGGCCGCAAAAGAGGGAAAGTATCTCACCGGGCGGTTCTCGCCCGGCTACGGTGACTGGGATATCGCGGTGCAGCCGCTGGTGGCAAGCGCGCTGGACACGGTGCGCCGTGCAGGCCTGTGCGTCACCGACACCAATCTGATGACCCCGCGCAAGAGCGTGACGGCCATTCTGGGGGTCAGCGGCCACCCGGTAAAGGGAAAACTGGCCGGGTGCGGCCACTGCGTGCTGCGCACCCGTTGCGAATACAGAAAGAGGGGAAAGACCTGTGCAAGCGAGTGAACTTTTCAAACAGAGCAATACCGTCCTGCTGGACGGCGGCATGGGCACCATGCTGCAGGCTTCGGGCCTGAAGCTGGGCGCAAAGCCGGAGGAACTGAACATCACCAACCCGGAGCTGATCGAGAGCATCCATGCAAAATATGCCGCTGCGGGCAGCCGCATCGTCAACGCCAACACCTTTGGCGCATCGGCCCACAAGCTGGCGGGCAGCGCCTACAGTCTGGAAGAAATCATTGCGGCGGGCATCGCCAACTGCAAGCGCGCCTGTGCGCCCTACGGTGCCCTGACCGCGCTGGACGTGGGCCCGCTGGGCGAGCTGCTGGAACCCAGCGGAACGCTGGCCTTTGAGGATGCGGTGAGCGAGTATGCCCGCATCGTCCGGGCAGGCGCTGCCGCCGGGGCCGACCTTATTTTCTTCGAGACCTTTACCGACCTTTACGAGCTGAAAGCCGCTCTGCTGGCCGCAAAGGAAAACAGCACCCTGCCCATTCTGGCCAGCATGAGCTTTGAAGCCGGCGGGCGCACCTTTACGGGCTGCACGGTGGAAAGCTTCGGCGTGACCGCCCGTGGTCTGGGTGCCAACGCGGTGGGCATCAACTGCTCACTGGGTCCCAAGGAGATCTTCCCCATGGCAAAGCGTCTGGCGGAGGCTGTGCCCGGCGATTTCCCGGTGTTCGTCAAGCCCAATGCGGGCCTGCCCCGGGCCGACGGAAGCGGCTACGATATCACCCCGCAGCTCTTCGCCATGGAAATGAAGCCCTACCGGGAGCTGCATCTGTTTGCGGCGGGCGGCTGCTGCGGCACCACGCCGGAGTTCATCAAGCTGCTGAACAGCGTTTTTGCAGGCTGCGTACCCGGCCGTCCGGCCCACAAAATGCCCTCGGTGCTCTGCACGCCGGTGGACTTTGTCAATGTGGACGGCATCACGGTGGTGGGTGAGCGCATCAACCCCACGGGCAAAAAGCGCTTCCAGCAGGCACTGCGGGAAGAGGATATGAACTATGTTCTGGAGCAGGCGGTCAGTCAGGTGGAGGCCGGTGCTCAGGTGCTGGACGTGAACGTGGGCGCGCCCGGGGTGGACGAGCCTGCCCTGATGCCCAAGGTGGTCAAGGCCCTGCAGAGCGTCACCAGCCTGCCGCTGCAGCTGGACTCCTCCAATGTGGAGGCGTTGGAAAACGGTCTGCGCGTGTACAACGGCAAGCCCATCGTCAACTCCACCAACGGCGAGCAGGAAAAGCTGGACGCCATTCTGCCCCTGTGCAAAAAGTACGGTGCGGCCATCGTGGGCCTTGCCATCGATGAGCGGGGCATCCTGCCTGCCGCCGAGGACCGTGTGGCCATTGCCCGCCGCATCACGGAGGCGGCCCTTGCCGCCGGCATCCCGCGGGAGGACATCTACATCGACTGTCTGACCCTGACCGCCAGCGCCCAGCAGAAGGACGTTCTGGCCACCGTGCAGGCACTGGAAGCCTGCAAAAAGGAGCTGGGGGTGCGCACCATTCTGGGTGTGTCCAACATCAGCTTCGGCCTGCCCTGCCGCCCCTATCTGAACACCACCTTCCTCACCATGGCCATGTACGCCGGGCTGGACCTTGCCATCATGAACCCTTCCAGCGAGGAGATGATGGCGGCGGTGTATGCTTACAACGTGCTGACCAACCGCGATCCGCAGAGCACCAAATACATTGAGCGGTATGCCGACCGTGTGCCTGCATCCGCAGCCATCCGGCAGGCCGCACAGGCGGTGCCTGCGGCTTCGGCATCCGGTGAGAGCGCAGAGCTTACTGGCCCTTACGCGGGCCTGATGAAGGCGGTGGAAAAGGGCCTGAAGGGTGATGCTGCCGCCCAGACCAAGGCACTGCTGGCCGAAAAGCAGCCGCTGGAAGTGGTGGACGAAGCACTGATCCCGGCGCTGGACATCGTGGGCGCAAAGTACGAGAAGGGCACGCTGTTCCTGCCGCAACTGCTGCAGGCCGCAAGTGCGGCCCAGAGCGCCTTTGAAGAAATCAAGAATGTCATTGCCCAGAAGGGCGAGGGCAGCGCCAGCAAGGGCCGCATCGTGCTGGCCACCGTCAAGGGCGACGTGCACGACATCGGCAAGAACATCGTCAAGGTCATTCTGGAAAACTACGGCTTTGAGGTGATCGACCTGGGCCGTGATGTTCCGGTGGAGACGGTGGTGAACACCGTGCGGGAAAAGAATGTGCATCTGGTGGGCCTTTCCGCCCTGATGACCACCACCCTCAAGAGCATGGAAGAGACCATCGCCGCCCTGCACGAAGCGGGCCTGGACTGCAAGATCATGGTGGGCGGTGCCGTGCTGACCCCGGAATATGCCGAGAAGATCGGCGCGGACTGGTACGCCAAGGACGCCAAACGCAGCGCCGATATCGCCAAGGAATTTTTCGGGGCGCAGTAAGCGCTATGTGGGCAGGCCAGCAGGGAGCTTTCTCCGCGAACAGCCCGGGACTCCAGTCCCGCCCCAACGCTTACGCGCTGGGGCCCCACCCCCAGGACATTCGCGGAGAAACTCCCTGCCGTCCTGTCAGGGAAAACTTCCGGCCCACCATCACGGTAAGCTGGGGCCCCTTTGAAAACACCTGAAAATCTATTTGCAAATTGTTCAAAAACTCCACAAAGAAATGCCACGATTGTCTGGTAGTATAAGGGTGCAGTCAGGGAGATGCAAAGACACCTCCCAAAAGCCGACAAGGGCTTTCCTCTGCGGGGGCCGGTGCTTTGGGCACGACCCAGCAGATCCTTATTAAAACACTGTCCCCCGTCCCATGCCAGGCAATAGCCCGGGCGGCGGACAGACTACCAAATCCCTCCTGATCCACCGCAAAGTTCGGGAGTTCTCATACCGCAGCCAGCACCGCTTTATCCTCCTTTCCACGGTGCTGGCTGCTTTTGTTTTTACCTGAATGCAATTCTATTATAATTAGTTGAGCCTCGGAAAAATCTGCGGATTTTTCCGAGGCTCTTTTTCACGGATAGGGTCGAAGCGAGATACTTCATCTGAATGCAAAAAGCAAAGCAAGAACGAGTGCAAGACGAAATTGGTTTATACAGTTCGTTTTACTTCACTGCGTTTCGCCCATTTGTTACTGATTTTATCTGCCAGCAGAGAGCCGCAGGCCCCCACTGCAAGGCCCAGTGCCACGCCGCCCAGAATGTCGGTGGGGAAATGTACATACAGGTACATCCGCGTGAAGCCGATGAACCCGGCCAGCACAAGAGCCGGGACGCCGAGCCTGCGGTTCTGCAGCCAGAGCGCAAAGGCAGCGGCAAAGGCGGAGGATGTGTGTCCGGAAGGGAAGGACCAGCCATGCGGCCGGGCCACCAGCGTGAGCATCTCCGGCCGGAGGTCGCAGGGGCGCTGGCGTGCGAACAGCGGCTTTAAGGCGCAGTGGCCCGCCAGCATGTAAAGGCCCAGCGCCAGCGCCATGGCCAGCCCGGCCCGGCGGGTGCGCCGGAACGCCAGCAGCACCGCCGTGAAGGCGATCCAGATCTCGCCGCGGGCACCGGCCTGATCGAAAAACACCGCCAGTGCATCCAGCACCGGACAGCGCAGAGCCTGTAAGGCATCCAGAAGGGTAAATTCAAAGGACATGGATAAAGCCTCCCTGCTTGTTGTTCTTGCCCTTATGGTAACATGGAACCGGGCAGAGAATAAGAACAAGGCTTGTACAAAGGATAAACAAATCTTAAACCGGCAGAAAAGATGTCGGAAACAGCACAAAACTGGAATATAGTGACGCAATACTACAAATTGTAAATAGAAAAGAAGCCCCGCGGTGCTGGACGCAGGGCTTTTTGCATCCTTTACTGCATCTGGTCAAGGGTGGGGTAGCTGTCGATGGCACCGTGCTGCTGCACGCTGATGCCGCAGAACTGATTGGAAAAGGCAAGGTATTCGCAAAGACGGGCACGGCTCAGCTTTTCCAGCTTGTTCCGCGTTACGCCGTCACGCTCCAGCTGCCACAGAAAGGAGCCGATGAAGCCGTCGCCCGCACCGGTGGTGTCCACAGCCCGGACTTTCCGGCAGGGGGCAAAGCCATGGGCGGTGCGGGTGTAGGCGTGGGCACCGCTGCTGCCGCAGGTGTAGACCACCAGCTGCACATCACCCACGAACAGCTGCGGCAGGGCGGCTTCGATGTCCGCAGTGCCGGTTAGAAATTCCAGCTCTTCATCTGAAATTTTGAGGATGTTGGAAAGCGGCAGGAACTGCAGCACCGTCCCGCGCAGCATGTCGCGGTCCGGCCAGAGGGGAAAGCGCAGGTTCGGGTCAAAGCTGACGATGCTGCCGGTCTCCCGGGCGGCAGAGATGGCCGCAAGGTGGGCGTAGCGCATGGGGCTGTCCACCAGCGAGACACTGCAGAAGTGCAGGGCAAAGGCATCGGCGAACCATGCCGGGTCGATCTGCTCTGGAGAATAGAGCAGGTCTGCCGAGGGCTTGCGGTAGAAGCTGAAGGTGCGGCTGCCGTCCTCTTCCAGACTGACGAAGGCAAGGGCTGTGCTGGCCTTGTCGGTAAAGGCCAGATGGGAGAGGTCGATGCCGCAGTCTGCCAGCTCCCGGGCGATCTTATGGCCGAAGGGGTCATCGCCCAGCTGGCTCAGAAAGGCGCTTTTGCCGCCCAGCCGGGCGAAGGCTGCGCACACATTGGCCGGTGCGCCGCCAGTGCGCGGGCTGAACGAGGGCACCTCGTCAAAGGTGCAGCCTGCTCTGGACGGGATCATATCAATGAGTGCTTCGCCAATGGAAAACAGTGTGCTGCCGGACATAGAGAACCTCCCAAATTAAGATGCTGGTAATAAAAGGCTTCCCCCGGCGCGGGGGATGGCTTTGTGACCGCTCCCAGTGTAAGGGCCAGAGCCCGGGCTGTCAATGCTTTTTTGCACGGTACAGGGCGTTTTTGTGTTGACTTGCATTTTGGGGTGTGCTAAAATATGCCGGTATGCGTAAAAAATGCCATGAAAGGGAACTTGGATGAACCTGACAAAGCAATTCTTCAAATATGTATCACAGAATATCTTCGGCCTGCTGGGCACCTCGTGCTACATTCTGGCCGATACCTATTTTATCTCGCAGGCGGCGGGCACCGACGGCGTTACCCTGCTCAACCTCTGCCTGCCCATCTACAACTTCATCTTTGCCATTGGTGCCATGGTCGGGCTTGGCGCGGCTACCCGCTACGCCATCCTCAGGGCACAGGGCGATGAACGCTGTCAGCGGTATTTTTCCAACGCCATCTTCTGCGCCTGCGCGCTCAGCGTGCCGTTTTTGCTGGCGGGCATTTTGGCGCCGGGCAGCCTGCTGCGGCTGATGGGCGGCGATGCGGAGATCGTGGCGCTGGGCATTCCGTATGCCCGCATTTTCCTCATGTTCACGCCGTTTTTTATGTGCAACTACATCGTGTCGGCCTTTGTGCGCAACGACGGCGACCCCTCCCTTGCCATGGTGGCTACCCTGAGCAGCAGCCTGTTCAACGTGGTATTCGACTACATCTTTATGTTCCCCATGGGTCTGGGGCTGGCCGGTGCGGCGCTGGCCACCGCCGTGTCTCCCATCATCAGCATTTCCATCTGCAGCCGGCACTTCTTTAAAAAGGAGAACGGCGTGGAGTTTGTGCGCCGGATGCCCTCGGTGAAGCTGCTGGGGCAGAGCTGCCAGCTGGGTATTTCCGGCTTTGTGGGCGAGATGAGCTCCGGCGTTACCACCACCGTGTTCAACCTTCTGCTGCTGGGGCTGGCGGGCAATGTGGCCGTGGCGGCCTATGGTGTGGTGGCGAACTTTGCGCTGGTGGCAACGGCCATCTTCAACGGCGTAGCACAGGGTGCACAGCCACTGGTGAGCGAGTGCTACGGCAAAGGCGACCGGGCCGGGACCAGAAAGCTGCTGCTTCTCGGCAGCGGCACAGCGCTGGTGCTGGCCGCTGTGCTGTACAGCGTGGTCTTTGGTGCCACCGATGCGCTGGTGGGCATATTCAACAGCGAGAACTCCATCCGGATGGCCCAGTTTGCCCACATGGGGATGCGGCTGTACTTCATCGGCTACTTCTTTGCCGGGTTCAACATCGTGGCGGCGGGCTATCTGAGTGCGACCAACCGCCCGGTGGAAGCCTCCGTCACCTCCATCTGCCGCGGCATGGTGGCCATCGTGGTCTGTTCGCTGGTGCTGAGCCGCCTGTTCGGCATGAACGGCGTATGGGCGGCGTTCCCGGTGTCGGAGCTGCTGACGGCCCTGCTGACCCTGTTCCTGCTGCTGCGGCGAACAAAGACGGAATAAGGCACGAATGCCCCACGGAGATGCGGATATAATGTAAAAATATGCCAGTATTTTCTTGAAATGGAAATAAAAAACGGGTATAATACACAGAGAGGTGGATGGTCGAGGAGCTTAATCATGAAATGAAGGAACTGCTATGAATCCTTATTATACAGCCAATACCATCTTTGTGGTGCTGGCCATGATGATCATGCTGGCGGCGGTCAGCTTCAATACAACGCTGGATCAGCAGCGCAAGAATATCACCCGGGTCCTGTTTCTGGTCATCAGCACGGCGGCACTGTGCGAGTGGCTGGGCAATGCGCTGAACGGCACCCCGGCAGAATCGATCGGGCTGCATAAGCTGGTAAAATATGTCGAGCTGTGCAGTGCGCCGTATCTGGGCCTTTTGTGCGGCAAAAGCCTCAGCAGCCGCGTTTTGTGGGAGAAGGGCATCCGATGCCTGCTGGCATTCCATGTGATGCTGGAGACCGTGACCCTGTTCACAGGGCAGATCTGGTATGTGGATGCGCAGAACATCTACCACCACGGCCCGCTGTACATTGTGTACATTGCGTTCTATTGCTTCAGCACCGTATATTATCTGGTGCAGGGGCTGCAGACCTTCCGGCGCTACCAGCAGAGCGGCAGCGTTATGGTGCTGCTGCTCACGGTCTTTCTGGCCAGCGGCATCGTGGTGACCCTGCACGATAACAATGTGGAGATCATCTGGCTGGTGGTGGCCATCTCGGCCATTATGCTGTACAAATTCTACGGCGACATTTTGCAGCAGGTGGACGGCCTGACCGAGCTGGGCAACCGGTGGAGCTTTGAGGATCACCTCAAGCGGTACCGCGGTGCCGGTGTGATCCTGTTTTTTGATGTGGATCACTTTAAGATGATCAACGACACCTACGGCCACGCGGTCGGCGACAAATGCCTGTGCACGGTGGCGCAGGGCCTGCGCGAGGTGTACGGCGACAGCGGTCGCTGCTTCCGGATGGGCGGCGACGAGTTCTGTGTGGTGCTGCGCCGGGATCTGGACAGGGTGGAACAGCTGAACGCCGAATTTGACGCATGGCACAAGAAACATATCGGGAGCGACCAGCCCGTGATGAGCATTTCCGTCGGGTGGGAAGCCTTTGACACCGGCACGGAAAGCGTGAAGGAAGCCTTCCGCCGTGCCGACGAGGCCATGTATCACGCAAAAAATGCGTGCAAAGAGGCCCACATGAAGGAAACAGATGCAGTTTCTCAGATATAAAGCTCCTGTTCGCGCAGGGATTCTTCCGGGGAAAGCCCGGACTGCGCGGCATGACCGGCCATTGCCCGCCACTGTGCGGGGGATTGGCCGGTTTCTTTTTTGAACACCCGGCACAGGTAGTTGGCCCCGGAAAAGCCGCACAGGCTGGCGACCACGTCCAGTGTGTATTCCCGGTGGAGCAGCAGCCGCTGGGCGGCCTCGATGCGCACGGTGGTCAGATACCGGCCCGGCGGCACCCCGATGGCAGCGGTAAAGGTGCGCACCAGATGGCTCTTGGACACGCCCAGCCGCTCGCTGAGCTCTTCCACGCCGTACAGGCCCGCGTAGTTGGCGCGGATGTCCTCAATGGCGGCCTGTACCAGCGGCGGCAGGGCAGGAGCGGCGCTGTCGGCGTCAGAAAGTTCACACAGCAGTGCGTAGGCCAGCTGGCTGCGCGCCCGACTGTGGGAGGATTTTTCCTCGGCCAGACGGCCCATCAGCTCGGCGGCAGCAGGGCAGGAGCCGCCCTTGGCAAGGAAGGGCAGTTCCCGCAGGCCGGTGAGAAACTGAGAAGCGGCCTGCCCGGTGAGCTGGACGCAGAGCAGGTGACAGGCGCTTTCCGGCACGAGAGACAGCGGCGCGCGGCTCAGGATCAGGTGCCCGGCGGGCACCGACTGCGGCGGCAGGATCAGCGCGGCCCCCGCCGGCGAGGGCCCGGCCCCGGGGACGGAGGCGGTGCATTTGCCGCTGGACACAAGGCAGACCCACAGCCCTTCGCCCGACAGGGTGAGGGGCGCGGAAAGCTGGAGATCCTGCACCGAAGAGGGCGCGGCGACAACGTTCCAGTCAAACAGCAATATCTGACACCTCTAATCAATAAAATGCTATTTTATATCACAAAATTATCTGCTATTATAGTACCAACGAAACAACACGCCGTCAAGTGCGTGAAATACAAAATATCAAACGGAGGATAACGCTTATGGCTTCCATCAGCTGCCAGCACATCTACAAGATCTATCCGGGCGCAACTGCCCCGTCCGTTACCGACTTCAACCTGGAGATCCAGGATAAGGAGTTCATCATCTTCGTCGGCCCCTCTGGCTGCGGCAAGTCCACCACCCTGCGTATGATCGCCGGTCTGGAGGAGATCTCCAAGGGCGAAATGTACATCGGCGGCCGTCTGATCAACGACGTTCCCCCGAAGGATCGTGATATCGCCATGGTGTTCCAGAGCTACGCTCTGTACCCCCACATGACCGTTTACAAGAACATCGCTTTCGGTCTGGAGCTGCGCAAGACCCCGAAGGACGAGATCGACAAGCGCGTGCACGAGGCTGCCAAGATCCTGGAGATCGAGCACCTGCTGGACCGCAAGCCCAAGGCTCTGTCCGGTGGTCAGCGTCAGCGTGTTGCTCTGGGCCGTGCAATGGTTCGTAACCCGGCAGTCTTCCTGCTGGACGAGCCCCTGTCCAACCTGGATGCCAAGCTGCGTACCTCCATGCGTACCGAGATCATCAAGCTGCACAAGAAGCTGGCTACCACCTTCATCTACGTTACCCACGACCAGACCGAGGCTATGACCATGGGCGACCGTATCGTTGTTATGAAGGACGGCATCATCCAGCAGGTCGATACCCCGCAGAACCTGTACGATATGCCCTGCAACATGTTCGTTGCTGGCTTCATCGGCAGCCCCCAGATGAACTTCCTGGACGGCACCCTGATCAAGAAGGGCGACCTGTACGGTGTTGACCTGGGCGGCGACGTGATCCCCCTGCCCAAGGAGAAGACCGCAGACGGCAAGCTGGATGCTTACGTCGGCAAGAAGATCAAGATGGGCATCCGTCCCGAGGATATCGACGACGAGCCCGAGTTTATGGCAAAGCACGCTGACTGCCAGCTGGATACTCAGGTGGACGTCTCCGAAATGATGGGCGCTGAGATCTACCTGTATCTGGAGTACAAGGGCAACAAGATGACCGCTCGTGTGGCTCCCACCTCCAAGGCTCGCAACGGAGACACCGTCCGCGTTGCATTCGATCCCCATAAGGTCCACCTGTTCGATGTCGAGACCGAGCTGACCATCCTGAACTAAACATTTTAGCGACGATCATTTTTGATCCTCCTATCATAAGAGAAACCGCCGAAGGAAAGAAACCTTCGGCGGTTTTTCGTTTAGGTGGGTTTGTTCAATCGAGACAGAATGCGCTGCCAATCATGGTTCTGTAGATTATCATCCCGGTTGCGAGTGGTGCTGGGGTGGTAGACCGGATAAACAGGATAAGTTTTTTCTACCTGCTCGGATCGATCCAAAAGCCGCAGTTCGACGAGAGCGGTGTTGTCTACAAGGCTGCGGAACGAAGTGTCAGGCATGGGATCCTGCGGCAAGGCCAGCAGACTGTTTCGGCAGCAGGCCAGTGAACGAAAAGCAGCTTCCCCTAAAACAATGATGATTTTGGGATCAAGAATTTCAAGCTCCTCCCGGAAGAACTGGCTGACGCAAAGGGTGAGCCAACTTTCGTTGACAGGGCCGGAATTATTGCGCTGACGGTAGCAGCAGGCGGCATTCGTGAAAAAACAACGGTTCAGATAAGGCCCCAGAAATTTTTTGATCCGGCGGTCTGTTGGTGAATCGAAGTTCGTGATCGGGCTGTCAAGTCTGCCAAAATCCTGCCCGACGATCAGAATATCGGGATTGTAATTTCTCACCCAAGTGTTCCAGTGATTGATAACGGATGGATCGGCCGATGGCGCATGACACAAATGGTCGCCCTTCCGATAGCCGGGAGAAGAATAAATCGTTTTACACAAATGGCAGGCCGAAACTTTGCCTGCCAGCTGTCGGAGCTGTTCCCGCTTTTCTTCCTCTGTCATAGCACACCTCGCTTGTTCATGCTTCAATCAGCCCATGCTCTACACAATAATGATAGATGCCGTCCTCCGCGCAGGCACCGCAGATGTCTGTGGCTGCGGCTTTCAATGCGTCCGAGCCGTTGGCCATGGCCACGTCGGTACCCACGGCGCCAAACATTTCCAGATCGTTGTTGCCGTCGCCAAAGGCCATGGCGTCGGCTTTGTCGATGCCGTAAGCCGCCAGTACATGGGCGATGCCGGTGCCCTTGCCGCCTGCGGTGGGGATAATGTCCATGGCGCGGTCCCACCATGCAGCGATCTTGGCACCGTGCACATCCTGCATCAGGCGGCCATATTCCTCGGCGCGCCCGCCGATCATGATCTGGTACACTTTGCCTGCGGCCAGTGCGTCAAAATCCTCTGCAATGGGCACGGGGATCTTTGCAATGGCGCAGTAATCGGCAAGGTCTGCATCCGTGCCATTTGCGGCAAGGCGGCTCTCGGTGGCAAGGCACATGGGCCGGCCCAGCGCGGCGGCATTCCGGCGCAGGGTGCGGATGTCCTCTGTGGGGATGGGGCTGGCAAACAGCACCCGGTCCTTATCATAACAGTAGGAGCCGTTGAAGGTAATAAACACATCGAACTGCACACCGGGGAACTCTTCCAGCGGCACCGTCATGGGCGAACGCCCGGTGGCAATGGCCAGCCGGATGCCGTTTGCCTGCAATTTGTGCAGGGTGGAGAGCATAAGCGGTGTGATGCACTTTTTCTGCATGTCGATGAGGGTGCCGTCAATGTCAAAAAAGAGGATCTTTGACTTGTGCATAAAGCACTCCTTTCAGGTGGGGGCGGCGGGCTGGTGCACCAATTCGATAAAAGCCTTCATCTGGGGGGTGAGCCATTTGTCCCGGTGGTAGAACAGCTGGCGGTGCATCTCCACGGCACAGTCCGGCACGCTCAGCCGGGCAAGGTGCCCTGCGGCCAGCGCCGGACGCACGATGTACTCCGGCAAAAAGGAAAGCCCCATGCCCTGCTCCACCATCTGGCACAGCAGGGCGGCGCTGCCCAGCTCCAGATACGGGTGCACGGCAAGTCCGCGGGCCGCAAGACACTGGTCCAGCGCGTCCCGGTAGCTCATGCCCCGCTCGGTGAGCAGAAACTCCTGCTGCGTCAGCTCTTCCAGCGAGACCTCTGCCTGCCCGGCCAGCGGATGGCCGGAGGGCGCGATGAAGCACACCGGCTCCGGCACGTCGGCGGCAAGAACGAGGTTCGGCTGCAAAAGGGGCTGATCCAGCGTGTAGGCCAGATCGACCTGATTGGTGCCCAGCATCTGCAGCATCCCGTCTGCCGTGGTGGTGCACAGCACCAGCTCCACCTGCGGGCACAGGGCGTGGTAGCGCTTGAGCAGCCCTGGCAGAAAGGTGGAGCAGACCGAATCCGCCAGCGCGATGCGCAGGCTGCCGCTGATCTGCTTTGCGGGCTGCAGCGCGGCCTGTGCCTGCTGGGCCGTGGCAAGCAGGGTGCGGGCGTAGCCCAGAAAGGTCTGGCCTGCATCGGTAAGCCGCACCGTCTTGCCCACCCGGTCGAACAGCGGGGCCCCCAGCTCGGCCTCCAGCTGGGCGATCTGGGAGGACACCGCAGACTGGGAATAGCCCAGATGCCGGGCCGTGCGGGAAAAGCTGTGCAGCTCTGCAATGTGCAAAAAGGTGTTGATATTCCGCAGTTCCATAGACAGGCCCCCTCAGCGGCGGCAGACGCCGGTCACGGTCAGAAGCTCCCCGTCCACGGTAAAGTGGACTTCCAGCGTGCCGAACTCCATGCCGTACACCCGCTGGGGATCGTGCTGGTAGGAGGGGCGCGGGTCGTTTGCCAGCACACCGGTCAGGGCGGCGCGGTCGGCCTGCGGCACCTGTTCCAGCAGCTCCGGCGGGAACGCTACCTGCAGATGGTGGGACTGGGTCTGGCCCGTGAAGCCCTCGGCGGCGTCCGGGTGGCAGTCGGCATAGGGGATATAGGGCTTGATGTCGTAGATGGGGGTGCCGTCCATCAGGTCGGCACCGCGTACGATGAGCACCGGGCCCACGTCCGGCCGGTGCTCGATGGCTTCCAGCCGTACACTGGAAAGGCCCAGCGGGTTGGGCCGGAAGGGCGACCGGGTGGCGAACACGCCCATGCGGGTGTTTCCGCCCAGACGGGGCGGGCGCACGGTGGGAGACCAGCTGTCCCGCACTGCACCGGAAAACTGCCACACCAGCCAGATGTGGCTGAAATCTTCCAGCCCGCGCACCGCGTCGGCGCTGCGGTATTCCGGTGTGAACACCACCTCGCCGCGCAGCTCCTCTACAAGGCCGCTCTGGCGTGGGATGCCGAACTTGGTGGGAAAGGCCGTGTGGATATGTGCAATGACCTTCAGGGTCATTTCTTCGGGTGCAGTTGGCATGGCGAACTCCTTTTAATAGATCTTTTTCAGGGGGCATTCCGGCGGGATGCCGTACCGTGCCCGGAATGCGTCCAGTTCCTGGGGCGTGCGGATGAGCTGAACGTCCTCAAAATGGCCATCCGGGGAGATGAAACCGGCCACCTGCTCCCCGGTGCAGATGCTGCACCGCAGTGCGGGCTGCTGGGTGGCGGGGTCGTAAGAATGGGCAGGCTTTTTGCGGGAGAAAAACATGAGAAGCCTCCTTTTATGAAACGTGCCTGAACGACTGCAGGCGGCTCACAGCCCCCGGCACAGGCCGACGGCCCGGCCCTCGATGTGCAGTTCTTCCAGCTGCGGGCCGGTGTAGACCATCGGCGGGCAGACGGCAGCGTTGTCGGCAATGAGCATCACGGTGCTCCCCTGACGATGGAAGTGCTTGAGGGTGGCCTCGCTGCCGATGCGCACCGCTGCGATCTGGCCCTGCTCCACCTCCGGCTGGCAGCGGATGCATACGATATCCCCATCGCAGATGGTGGGAGACATGCTGTTGCCGTGGCAGGTCAGGGCAAAGTCGGCCCGCCACGCGGCGGGTACGCCGATATAGCGTTCAACGTTCTGTTCTGCGGTGATGGGCGTGCCGCAGGCGATGGACCCGATCAGCGGGACTTGCACCATGGCAGGCAGCGGCTCAAAGCCCGGCGGCGGACAGGGCGCATCCAGCCCCAGCAGGTAGGCGGGAGTGGTCTCCAGCGCGGCAGCAAGCTCCTCGAGCTTGGCCTGCGGCAGGTCGTTGACGCCCTTTTCCAGCTTTGTGATGGAGGATTTGGAACGGTAGCCCATGCGCTGGGCAAGCTCCTCCTGCGAGAGGCCCAGCTCTTTGCGGCGCAGGCGCAGGCGGGTGGATAATTCAGACATGGAAAACCTCTCTTGTAAACGTATGGTTGTTTGTTGAAGTGAAGGTCTGCTGCCCTCAGTATACCAGATAATTGCATTAAAATCAACTTTTTTCGGTGGATTTGGAAAAATGTGTTGACAATAAATCAATACAGGAATATACTACAACCAAAGATTGTTACACACCGATGCAAATACAAAAAGGAGAGAGGAACATGGCAAATACAGAGATGATCCGGGAGTACATTCGTGCCAGCGGCTACAAGCTGCAGTATGTGGCACGGGCAATGCAGATCAGCCCCAACGCGCTGGGACAAAAACTGCAGGGCCACACGCAGTTCAAGCTGAACGAAGCGGAACGGCTCAGCGCAGTGCTGGGCCTGAGCATGTACGAGCGGGACCTTTGCTTTTTTGAAGAGCAGAACCGCCGCGAGGCACTGGCGCGCCGTGCGGATGAAAAAAGGAGGGGAGAGTGTGACAAACGAGCAGAGAAATAAAACGCGGCTGGCGCTGTATCGGTACGGGATGCGGCAGAGGGCGCGCAATCCGGTGGAACACAGCTGGTGCGCTGCGATCGAAGAGAGCCTGACCTATTACCGCCAGCACGACCCGCTGCGCGCCGACCTGTTTGAGCTGCGCTATGTCCAGCACCGCACAGAGGACGATGTCATGGACCGGCTGCACATCGGGCGCACGACCTATAAAAAAGCCCAGCAGGACCTGCTGAGCACCGTGGCAGTGTACGCGGCCGAGCGCGGCGTGTTCTACCGTGAAACAGACAGCTGAAGAATACGAATGCCCCCGGAGCATGCCAGCAGGCAGCATCCGAGGGCATTTTAAGTTGAGATACCGGTTCCATGCGCAGGGCACACCGCCGGAACGGCTTTTTGCCTTGACGCGCCCTGCTTGCGAAATGGATTTCAGTGCTTTTTGCCGGGGTCCGGGTTTTCGCAGCGGCTGTGACAGGATGCACAGTTGCCGCCGCAGCCTTCGCCCTTCCAGCCGCCCTGCTTGGAGATCCATACAACGGCCAGTGCAAACAGGATGACCAGAACGATCAGCGTGATGATTCCACGAAGTGTCAACATTTTTCTGTACCTCTTTTCCGGAAGGAAAGGTTTCCGCATCCAGTATACACGATTTTGCCCCGAAGGGCAACGGAAAGTAAAAAGAAAAAGTGTGATTTTTTTAAAATTAGGGCTTGCATTTTGGCAAAGGCCGTGCTATAATAATCACGTTCCAGTTCGGAGCGCACGAAACAAAATATGGAGGATTAGCTCAGCTGGTTAGAGCACCTGCATCACACGCAGGGGGTCTGGGGTTCGAGTCCCTAATTCTCCACCATACAGTTCGTACTCGAACCCGATTCTTTACGAAAAAGGGTTCGGGTACGTTTTTTGTTTATCGGAGGTTTTGCGGAAGGACTACTCGGAACGGTAAACGAGCAAAGGCAGGGTATCACTATGATAGTGGTATCCTGCCTTTTGCTTTGCGGAATCAAGTTCGCTTTGTGCGAACTTGGTC
>OJPL01000298.1_pt1 | contig 19711 bp, 18 predicted proteins | sample 1598501 | NCBI WGS metagenome assembly OJPL01 (sample SAMN03922486, study PRJEB24848) | human gut metagenome | isolation source: stool sample | host: Homo sapiens | place: Germany | collected 2011-05 | reverse complement strand
AGAGGTTCCATAGAGTTTTGCATCCTCGGAAATGGTTACTTAACTCGCCTAGATTGGGGAGGTATTCCATGATAGTACCCATTATTTAGTCCGTTAATTAGATGTACGCTGAAGAGCAGGGGAAATGCTGAGTTTTGTGTCATCCGCTCGTCACATTCACCCTCTAGAATCCGCCATTGTTTTTTTATAAAGATAACCATCTATCATGGATACATTTCTCACGTGCACGATGGTCTTTCTGATGCTCCTGGCAAGTTTTAACTTGTTCGTGGGCGTCAGCAACGACGCCGTGAACTTCCTGGGTTCTGCACTGGGCTCTAAAAGCGCCCGATATAACATCGTTATGGGTGTTGCTGCCGCGGGTGTGCTTTTAGGCTGCACCTTCTCAAGCGGAATGATGGAAATTGCGAGAAGCGGGATTTTTAATCCGCAGCTCTTTACCTATTGGGATGTCATGCTCATCTTTTTTGCGGTGATGCTGACAGATGTTCTTCTTTTGGATACCTTTAATTCTCTCGGTCTTCCTACTTCGACCACGGTATCTATCGTTTTCGAGCTTCTCGGTGCTTCTGTGGTTTCCGCCGCTTACAAGCTGTGGGTGTCGACCGGAACCATCGTCGGTCTCGGCGCCTACATCAACAACGAAAAAGCCCTTTCGATCATCATCGGTATCTTGGCCTCGGTAGTGATCGCTTTCACCTTCGGAACAATCATTCAATGGCTGATCCGTTACCTTTTCACGTTCCGTTATCAGAAAGTCTATCGTTACGTCGGCGGCGTTTACTCCGGCCTTTGCCTGACGGCAATTTTTTACTTCCTGATCGTCAAGGGGGCAAAGGGCGCATCTTTCATGACGCCGGAATTGATTGCCTGGCTGGATGCTAATACCGAAACTCTTATGTGGAGTTTCTTCCTGACAATCACCGTCGTTTTCCAGATCCTGATCTGGTTCTGGAACTTTAATGCACTTCGCATCGTTATTTTGGCCGGTACCTTCGCTTTGGCCTTTGCTTTCGCAGGCAACGACTTAGTGAACTTCGTCGGTGTGCCTTTGGCTGCAATGCAAAGTGCCGGCATAGCTGCTTCTGCTGAAGCTGCGAATCCCGCTCTGACGCCTACCACGCTGTATATGGGCGCCCTCAAGGAGTCTGTTGTCACTCCGACGATTTGGCTCATCATCTCCGGTCTAATCATGGTTTGCACGCTTTGGTTTAGTCCGAAAGCTCAGCGTGTCGTCCAAACTGCAATTAATTTATCCGCCAGCGAACGCAGTGAAAAAGAACAATTCGGATCTACTGTCGGTGCTCGTGTTTTGGTTCGTTCCGGTCTCGGAATTAACCGAATCATCAATCAGATTCTTCCGCGCTCAGTACTGAATAGTATCGACAACCATTTTGAGAAACCTCGTCTTAAGAAAGGAGAGGTTCCTCTGCCGTTTGACCAAGTTCGTGCTTCCGTCAATCTCGTACTCGCCAGTATCTTGATTGCTACGGCTACCAGCATGAAACTTCCGCTTTCGACGACTTACGTTACTTTCATGGTTGCCATGGGTAGTTCTTTGGCAGACGGTGCGTGGGACAGAGAGACTGCTGTTTACCGAATTTCCGGTGTAATGGCGGTGATCAGCGGCTGGTTCCTGACCGCTTTTACGGCCTTTATTGCCGCCGGTATTGCGGTTCTCCTTTGCATTTGGTTCGGGCCGATCTTTATGGTGATCGGTGGTGTTTGTGTCGTTGCACTCCTGATCCGTTCCAACTTCTTCAGCAAAGACAAGAAAGTCGAAGCAATGGAAGATTTTGAAGCAGGCCTGTCCAAAGAAGAGCTGCGTAAGCGCTTTAACGCTGCGATTGACCGCAACTTGAAGCAGACAATTGACATCTTCTCGAACACCACAATGAACTTCCTTTCGGAAGACTATTCGGCGGTGAAGAAAGACAAACTCGAGGCCCAGGAGCTTTTAGACCATATCTCCCTGCTTCGAAGCCAGTACTATCTCATGATCAGTCACGGTCAGGGCGCCGGCAAAGACTACGACGCGCGTAACTACTATTACCGCACCTTCTCAAACGTCAAAGATGTTGCCCAAGACCTCCGCAACACGGTAAATCAGATGGAGCAGCATTTGGCAAACAGCCACTCGGTCTTCAAAGGTCAGCTCAGAGCCAATTTGCTGAAGGCAGTTGATGCGTTGTCGAATTTCCAAAAATCTCTGTCTGAGTACGTGATGAACGGTTCGACAACTGACGAAGTGCTTCTTCGCTTGTCTAATACGAACCTTGAGGAAGTCAATGCGTTCCAGCTTGAACTGATGAAAGAAATCGAAGTCAATAAGATGCCTCTTCATCGTTCGGAACTGTACTTGTCCATCCTCCAGCTTTATCGCGAAATCATCAATCGCTACACCGTTATTGTCCTTCTGCAGCGTGAACTGAACTTCATGCTTTCGGAAAAACAAGAGGACGAGCATGCAGCTGAGGCTCCTGCAGAGCCTCAGCCTCAGCATTAAGTGAACCGTTAATTGGCGCTAACAGCGGGTTGTTCTTCGGGACGCCCGCTAAATTTTTGCCTGCTGAACTCCTATCCGGAAGCGTTGACCGCCGTCTGTTCGGCTTGTATATTGAAAGCATCGTTTCCTTAGGAGCTGCGCTATGCCTTTCGTACGCATTTGTGTTACCGGCGATGAAGAACGCCCGACACCGGAACAAAAGAGAGAACTTATTTCCGGAGTGACAAAACTCGTCGGTGACGTGCTCGGTAAGAATACCTCAAACATGGTCGTCATCATCGACGAGATCCCGATGGAAAACTACGGGATCGGGGGCAAGACCGTCAGAGAACGCCGAAAAGAACAACAGAAATAAGCGACAAAAGAAAAACCGAACCGGTCGCAAGACCGATTCGGTTTTATTACATCCGATAAGTCGGATTACTCTTTCTTCGTCTGAACGAGTTCAAGCGGCGCAGAGTCCTCCTGGATAACACGCTTGATGCGTTTGCGACCGAGTTTAGGCTTAGGAGCCTCTTCTCTGACAGGAACGTCTTTTTTCGTGGTTCCGACGAGCTCAAGACCTGCTTTTTCAAGCATCGGCTTCAGATCGACCGGTTTGTCGTTGGAAACAGCTTCCATCTGAGCTTTTACCGGAGCGTCCGATTCGACCTGCTTGGTTTCTACGGGTTTAACTTCGGCCGGTTTAACGACGGTCTTCTCTGTCACAACAGGCTTAACATCCTCAGTCTTCGCCTGATCGGCCTTAGGAGCATCCTTAGGAGCTTCTTTTACGGCTTCTGCTTTAGGAGCGGCGGAACTAACGGCCTGAACCTCGGAGTCGTGGCTTTCCACCTTGGTCACAAAATCAGCTGCCGGTTTACGAGGTGCTCTTTCACGTCTCGGACGAGCATGTTTGGGAGTTTCTTCCGTAAGATGCAGTTGGTTTGTATCTACGCGAGGCATATGTTCGTCGGCGTGAATAGCAGCCGCATTCACTTGAGGAACGGCATGTTCGCTCATCACAACGTCTTCAATAGCAGCAACGACTGGAGATACATGTGCCGGCGGCACAACAGATCTTGCGGCTCGCGGTTCTCTGTCGCCTCTGTCCTTGCGCAGGCGGCGGGCTCTGCGAGTACGAGGACGCTGTTCTGTGGCGTTGGACTGAGATTCAACGGACGGCACAACACGAACTGCTGTTTCGATGATTTCTTCAACGGTTTCTGCCGGAGCTTTCTTTTCTTCGACCTGGATAGCCGGAGTTTCAACAGCGGCAGGTGTCGGAGTCGGAGCTGGTTTTTCAGCCTGCGGCTGAACCTGGACGGCTTCGACGGGTGCCGGAACGTTCTGTTTTTCAACAGGTTTTACTGCTTCTTCAACAGCTGCCGGAGCCTGAACGGGCTTAGCACTTCTTTTATCCTGTAAAGCGCTGTTTTCCTTCAAAGCCTTGCGAGTACGTTCGATTCTTTCAGGCTTTTCTGTCTTTTCGACAGCGGCCGGACGAACGGCAGGAACATTCTTGGCTTTTTCAACCGTCTCTTTCTGGCGTCTGTCTTCAGTCTTGGTCGGTTTTACCTGACGCGGCTGTTTGGGCGCGCGCTCAACTTTTTCCTGTTTGGCGACAGGCGTACGTGTCTTACGCTGATCGTCTCTTTCCTGACGACGATTCTTACGCTCGCCGCGCTCTTTTCTGACGGAAGATTTGTCGCCGCGGCTGGAATTGTTCTTGGCTTCTTCTTTCTCTTCAGCTTCAGAATTTCCGGTGAAGAAAGCAAGAATCTTCTGGAAGAAGCTCTTTTCTTTCTTGGCAGGTTCTTTGGAAGGTTTGGCAGGCTCAACGTGCTTCGGAGCGTCTTCTCTGACGGGCAGGCCTTTGATGACAGGGATCTGACGAGGCTTAGTAGAAGGCGCGACGTTCTGAGCTCTGGAGTAAGGAGCTTCGGGCTCAGGAGCAAGCTCTTCCACGCGCTTGTAGCTCGGAGCACCTTCTGTCAGCAGCTGATCTTCGGTGCGAAGGCGTTCGATCTGATAGTGCGGTGTTTCGAGCGTCTTGTTCGGGATCAGGATGACTTCAATGTGGTGACGATGTTCGATCTTGGCGATGTCGTCGCGTTTTTCGTTCAGCAGGTACGTTGCAACATCGACCGGAACCTGGGCCTGAAGAGCAGTGGTGCCGTCTTTGAGCGCTTCTTCCTGGAGAATACGAAGCACTTGAATCGCACTGGATTCGGTGTCACGAATAGCGCCGATACCGTTGCAGCGCGGGCAGGTGATGTGGCTGCCTTCGTACAGAGACGGACGAAGTCTCTGGCGGGAGAGTTCCAACAAGCCGAAGCGGGAAATCTTGGCGATCTGGACGCGGGCTCTGTCGTGACGAATAGCTTCTTTGATGCGCTGTTCGATAGCTCGCTGATGGGCCGGATCTTCCATATCGATGAAGTCGATGACGATCAAGCCGCCGAGGTCACGCAGACGCATCTGACGCGCAACTTCTTCAGCAGCTTCTTCATTGGTGTGGAAGGCAGTGGCTTCGATGTCTCCGCCGGCGGTGGCGCGGGCGGAGTTAACGTCGATGGCAACCAGAGCTTCAGTGTGGTCGATCACAATCGAGCCGCCCGAGGGGAGGGGAACGGTTCTGGAGTAGGCCGTTTCGATCTGATTTTCGATCTGGAAGCGGGAGAACAGGGGCACATCGTCCGTGTAGCGCTTGACACGGTTGATCATGTCAGGCATGACGTGGCCCATGAACTGCTTAGCCTGTTCGTAGATGTCGTCGGTGTCAACGAGAATTTCAGCGATGTCCGGCTGGAAGTAGTCGCGGATCGCGCGAATCACGAGATTGCTTTCTTCAACGATCAGGAAGGGGGCCGGATTCACGCGTTCGTATTTCTGGCCGAGAGGACCGATGGGAGCGGTGACGAAGTTGCCTTCGGTGTCTTCATACTGCGGTGTGGCAGCTTCAACAATGGCCTGCCAGAGCTGGAGAAGGTAATCAAAGTCCCATTTGAGTTCTTCGACCGTACGGCCGATACCAGCGGTACGAGCGATGAGGCTCATGCCTTTCGGTGTCGGGAGCTTGGACATGTTTTCACGAAGCTCTTCGCGTTCTTCGCCTTCGATACGACGGCTGACACCGCCTCCGCGAGGATTGTTCGGCATAAGGACGAGGTAGCGACCGGCCAAGGAAATGAAAGTGGTCAGTGCCGCACCCTTGTTGCCGCGTTCTTCTTTTTCAACCTGAACGATGAGCTCGGTTCCTTCGGAGAGTGCTTCTTTGATGGTCGCAGTGCGAACATCAACACCTTCTTTGAAGTAAGAACGGGAAATTTCTTTAAAAGGGAGAAAACCGTGGCGTTCTTCGCCGTAATCGACGAAACATGCTTCCAAAGACGGTTCAATACGGGTGATTACGCCTTTGTAGATATTGGACTTTCTCTGCTGACGTTCGGAAGACTCGATATCAATATCAATGAGCTTCTGACCTTCAACAATAGCGACACGCAGCTCCTCAGCATGCGTGGCGTTAAATAACATGCGCTTCATCAAGCACTCCTCAGTCACTGACGCGGACCATAGGCGTGCCGTAGAGAAAAGATATCAAACAGGTTCCGGAACAAGTGGAACGGGCAAAGGGATCTCCCTGAGTGAATCGCGGAAATTGTCCGCAGGAGGCTTTATAAAATTGAGAGAGGAGACCGCAGTGCAGGCACAATTATCCCTTCCCGTTAGGCAGGAATAGGCAGGCCGATCGAAACAGCGGAGGTAAGCCACTCTCTTTTTTCCAATACTTTTGCTGCACGAGTGCAGCATGTGTTCCAAAATTTGTGCGCGCATCAACCGGATGCTGCGCCCCGTGTTAATAAAAATTCTTTACAGCAAATGACCCGAAGGCCATTGGCGAGCTGCGACGATTCGAAAATCGGAGCACCGCCTATCATTCATTACAAAATCTCCTGCCGGCATCGTTGCGAAAAACGATGTTTAGCGTGTTCCGTTCATCATCGGTCAGCTCAAGCGGAGAGACCCTAGAATCGGTACGCATCGCATTCCGTTTGTCGTCAAAAGATTACAATCGGCGGAGGTCATTGAGAACAGTTGAACCGACAGATTTCAGACGCGCAAACCTGCGGCGCCGAGTTGTTCTGACGGTCAAACCTCTCGCACAGGATTTTAGAACAAATGATGAAATCTCGCCAAAATAATGAGCGAACAGACCCAAAAAAGGGTCGTACTTCTGCGAAAAGCCGCACCCGCAGCGGAAAAGATTTGTTAGCAGACTTAAACATTTCCGCGTCGACCGGAAAGGTCACTCAGCGCCCAAAGCCAAAGACTGCCTTACCAAGGGTGAAGACATCGGCACAAGAACCGAAAGAAAGAAAAGCCGCCGAGCCGAAGGTTATCTTCAAGAAGGTTGACGAAAGCAATGACGGTCAAAGACTGGATAACTTTCTGCTTTCACAGCTTAAAGGCGTGCCGAAATCTTTGATCTACCGCGTAGTGCGTTCCGGCGAGGTCCGAGTCAATAAAGGACGAGCTCATGTCGACACTCGTCTGCAGAGCGGAGACGAAGTTCGTATTCCGCCGATCCGCTATACCGAAAAAGAATCCGAACATTCGGCACCTCCCTTGAAGCTCTCGGAAATGCCGCCGATTCTTTTTGAAGATCAAAACATCATGGTCGTGGACAAACTGGCCGGTATGGCAAGCCATGGCGGCAGCGGCATCTCTTACGGTCTAATCGAACGAATGAGAGCGAGCCGCCCGGAACTTCCGTTCCTGGAACTCGTCCATCGCTTGGACAGAGGGACTTCCGGCGTATTGGTGCTGGCTAAAACTCGGAAAGCTTTGGTGCGACTCCACGAAATGATCCGCGAAGGAGAGATGCACAAGACCTACCAGGCGTTGGTTAAAGGGGATTGGCAGAACGATCGTCAGCACGCGAAGTTTCCGCTTTTTAAGTACGTCACGCCCTCGGGAGAGCGTCGTGTGCGCGTTGATCCGGAAAACGGGCTTCCGAGCCACTCTATATTTAGATTGAAAGAACGTTTCGGACCGGTTTCTTTAGTTGAAGTCGATCTTCTCACCGGTCGTACCCATCAGATTAGGGTGCATGCAGCAGAGTTAGGCTTTCCGCTGGTCGGAGACGAGAAGTACGGCGATTTCGCATTTAATGATGAAGTTGCCCACGGTTCGCTGGGTGTGCCGTTCAAACGGATGTTCCTGCACTCAGGCAAGATTTGTTTTCATCATCCGATTACAGGAGAGGAACTCGAGATTGAAGCTCCGCTTCCTAAAGATTGTGTAGAGCTCATTGAGGTTTTAGAGCAAAGAAAGGCTCAGAATAAATAGCTCAGTCCTCAAACCTACTAAATCAGGAAAAAGAAGAATGCACGCTCTGAAGATGGCCGTTTTTGATTTTGACGGCACCTTAGTTGATTCAGTTCCTGCGATTGCCCGCGGCATCCAGTTGGCAAATGAAGAAATCGGGATTGCGCCTGTCAGTTATGAGATGGCAAAGAGCATTATCGGGTTAGGCTTCAAGGACATCATTCCGATCGTGGCGCCGGATCTTCCTGAAAGCGAGTACGGTCGTTACAAAGACATTTACGTGCGCTATTTTCTTCAGAGCGATCCTTCTCTGAAGTTATTTCCGGGCGTTTTGGAACTTCTGCGTGAACTTCAAGACGCCGGCATCAAAACCGCGATTGCAACCGGTAAAAGCCGCAAAGGCCTCTCAAGAATCGTTAATCGGATGAATGTGTGGGATTATTTTGATGATTCCATCACAGCCGATGAAGCGCTCCCAAAACCCGACCCTCTAATGCTGAATACTCTGCTTGAAAGAAACGGGCTCACAATGGACGAGATTGTGATGATCGGCGACACTGAGCACGATATTAAGCTAGGCAAAGCGGCCGGAGTCCGCACAATTGCGGTCACTTGGGGTGCTGCGCCGTTAGAACGTTTAGAGGCTTATAAGCCCGACGCCATTGTCAGGACCATGGAAGCGCTCAAAACTAAGCTCGACGAGCTCGCTTAGCGCCGAGAATTCCGAAGACCGTCGGGAGCTTCGGCAGCGACAAATCCTGTTTTTTCCAATCCGCTGCGGAGAACGTGCGAATGCGCTCTTCCGGCCCGGAGATGTCTGTGGCCGCGAGAATAAGCGTCGTAGGCGCGCAGTTTTTAACAAGATCGGCGAGCATGCCGCTGTTGCGGTAGGGTGTTTCGATGAAGAGCTGAGTTTCTCCTTCCGAAGAAGCGCTCTTTCTTTCAAGATCTTTAATTGCATTGGTGCGGGCAGGCTCTTTAATCGGAAGGTAGCCGCAGAAACGGAAATGCTGTCCGTCCATACCGGAAGCCATTAAAGCTAAAAGAATAGAAGACGGTCCGACGAGCGGTACGACGCGGATACCAAGCTTATGAGCTTCCGCAGCGATTTGTGCGCCTGGATCCGCGACGCCCGGACATCCGGCTTCGCTCACAATGCCGATATCGTTTCCTTCCAATGCAGGCTTGAGCCAGCCTCGTACCTTTGCAGAATCCGGACGATGCCCGATTTCTTCAATAGAAAGCGAGGCTATAGGCGATGGGTGGCCGCAGAATTTCAGGAAAGCTCTTGCCGACTTGGCGTTCTCAGCTAAAAAGAACTTGAGTTCACGAGCCGTTTGAATCGTGTGTTCGGGCAGTGTGTCGTTCAGTACCCCATCGGCGATAGGGACCGGCAGCATGAAGAGCTTTCCTTTATTCATCAGTTAAGCTCCGGAAGAACGTGAATGCCGGCCTGAGCAAGCATAGTCGTCAATTCAATCAGCGGCAGTCCGATGATGGCGGTCGGATCGTCGGATTTGCACTCGGCGACTAAGGCGATACCAAGTTTTTCAATTTTGGCTGATCCGGCGCAATTGAAAGGCTTCTCGCGTTCAAGGTACTCACGAATGCCTTCCGGAGGCAGATTGCGCATACGGATAAATGTCGGGACGACCGTGCTCTGCAGATTTCCTTTGGCGTCAATGACGGTCATGGCAGAATGGAATGTAACGGTCTGACCGGACATCTCGGAGAGCTGCTTGAAGGCGTTTTCGAAATTGCCGGGTTTTCCGACCGGACGACCGTTTAATTCCAAGACCTGATCACAGCCGATGACCACGCAGTGCGGATGCTGGGCGGCAACTGCCTGAGCTTTCAGTACGGAAAGGCGCAGTGAGAGATCCTTCGGGCTTTCTCCTTTGAGCGGCGTTTCATCGACGTAGGGAGAGCAGGTAGTGAAAGGGATCTGGAGACGCTCTAAAAGCTCGCGTCGGAAAGGAGAACTTGAACCTAAAATTAATGCGGCTTTGTTGTCCATAATTGGGTCGTTCCTAAAAGCACTCAAACTTGAAAGAGACTATTCTAGTTCAGTGCTTATCGCAGAAAGAGAGAAATTCAATGTCCGCATACCTGAAACAAACCGACTATGTGAATGCTTATGACCTGGCCAGAGATAAGAAAGTCATCGAAGGGCAGGCAAAATTGTCGGATCTTCCGCGCTTAAAAGACATGATTCTTCCGACCGAAGGAACCGTGACATACCGAATCTGCGGAATGACGGCTAAAAAGGGATGGCCCGGCGCCGTCATGGAACTCGCGACCGTTGTTCCTTTGGTTTGCAATCGCTGCACGAAACCGATGGATTTCAAGATTGAGAGAGAAGTTGCTTTCCGCTTCGCTAAGAGCGAAGAAGAAGCCGATTCGATTCCGATCGACGAAGATGATGACACCGAAGTCATCGTCGGCAGCGACAAGCTCAATCTTGCCGACTGGATTGAAGAAGAACTGATTCTTTCTCTTCCCTTGGTTCCGGCTCACGAAGAAGGCTGTCAGACCGACGGACCTGAAGAGTCAAAAGACGAAGTTCAGAAGCCGAATCCTTTTGCAAAACTCAAAGATCTCAAAGGTTTGCGTAAGGTCTAAGGTTAGTGTAGAATGCCTGATTTTCCAGGAGCGGAAGCGTAACTGTTGCCCGCTCGATTTTGAAAGTTAGATTTTAATTTACGTGGGGTTACCATGGCTGTTCAGCAAAATAAGAAATCGACCAACAAGCGCGGCAATCACCGTGCTCACGATTTTCTGACGAACCCGCCTCTGGCTGTCGAACCGACAACCGGCGAAGTTCACCGTCGTCATCACATTTCTGCCACCGGTTTTTACCGTGGTAAGAAAGTCATCGCTACTAAGGCTGACGACCAGGAATAAGTCTTCACTGACCCGGATCGCTCTCATCTGAGACCCACGACGGACGGTGCGGCGGTCGAGTCTAAAGACATTCTGCAGAGCTCTCTTCGGAGAGCTTTTTGTTTTTCTGCGGAAAATTTGTATTTGTGTGTAATACGGGTTTTCTGCTTGTATTCGCAAGTCCTAATTAAAGTAATCTGTCGCTCATAGTTATTTAGAGGATTTCCCAGTGTCGGAAAATTGTTTTTCTCGTATCGCCTCCACCGGAAGTTTTCTTCCGAAGAGAGCGGTAAGCAATGAAGAGTTGGCTCAGGATTTAGCCAAAATCGGTGTCGAGACGAGCGACGAATGGATCCGTACCCGCACGGGCATCGAACAGCGCTATCTTGCTTCCGGTGAAGAGTCCACCACTTATTTGGCCTCCGAGGCTGCAAAACAGGCCTTGGAAGCAGGTGGTTTTTCTCCTGACGAAATTGATCTGATTATTGTCGCGACGACCACTCCGGATTCCGTTTTCCCGAGCACGGCTTGCCAAGTTCAGGCGATTCTCGGTGCGTCGGGCGCCGGTGCCTTTGATATTCAGGCCGTTTGTTCCGGTTTTGCCTATGCACTTTCGATTGCTGACTCAATGATTCGTGCTGGTTCTGCCAAGCGCGTCTTGGTGATCGGTGCAGAGACTCTGTCTCGTGTTTTGGATTGGAAAGACAGAACAACTTGTGTTTTGTTCGGCGACGGCGCCGGAGCTGTGGTTCTGGAAAAATCCGATGAGCCCGGTATTTTGGCTTCTGAACTGAAGGCAGACGGCACGCGCGGAGTGCATGTACTGGCCGCAGACAGTCATATCGACGGCGGTAAAGTCGTCGGTGATCCGTTCATCCGCATGGACGGCCGCTTGGTCTTTAAGGCTGCGGTAGAAAAAATGACGGAAAGCGCTCGCAATGTACTGACCAAAGCCAACTTGGCTACGAACGACGTGGATCTTTATATTCCTCATCAGGCCAACTTGCGCATCATGAATATGGTTCGCGAAAAACTCGGTATTGATGAGGAACACCTGATGATTTCCGTCAATCAGCACGGAAACACATCTGCTGCCAGCGTTCCGCTTGCTTTGGATAAAGCACACAGATCCGGAAGACTGAAACGCGGGGATCTCGTTCTGCTGCAGGGAGTCGGAGGAGGTTTTACCTGGGCCTCCGTATTGCTCAAGTTCTAATTGTCAATAAAAGAAAAATGCAAGATAAAAAAATCGCCTTTGTATTTCCCGGTCAGGGAAGCCAGGCTGTCGGAATGCTCTCAACCTTAGCCGACGAGCTGATTGTTCGCGAAACACTCAAGGAAGCCGATGAGGCTTTAGGTTTTGCTTTGTCCAAGTTGATTGCTGAAGGTCCGGCTGAAGAGCTTAGCCTGACGGTCAATACTCAGCCAGCCTTGGTTTGCGCTTCGATTGCTATGTATCGTTTTTATCTCCAGGAAGGCGGTCGCAAGCCGGATCTGCTCGCCGGCCACAGCCTCGGTGAATACTCTGCTTTGGTTGCTGCCGGTGCGCTCGACTTTACGGATGCTCTGCAGCTGGTTCGCTATCGCGCAGAACAAATGCAGGCCGCGGTTCCCGTCGGTGAAGGTACGATGGCTGCGATCCTCGGTTTATCCGACGACCAAGTGAAGACCGTCTGCCTTGAATGCGCTACAAATGGCGTTGTCGAAGCCGTTAACTTCAATACTCCGGGGCAGGTCGTGATTGCCGGTACCGTTGCAGCTGTTCAGGAAGCCATGGAAAAGAGTTTGGCTGCCGGTGCTAAGCGCGCTATCAAACTGAATGTTTCCGGTCCGTTCCATTCTTCTTTGATGAAACCGGCTGCGCTTGCCATGGAAGAAAAGCTGAAAACCGTTGACCTTCAGAAACCTTTCCTGCCGGTTCTGCATAACGTTGACGTGCAGATCCATGAAGAACCCGATGCCATTCGTGATGCTTTAGCTGCTCAGGTCGCTTCTCCCGTTCTATGGGCCGATACGGTTCGTAAGATGGAAGAGGCCGGCGTAACGGAAATTTATGAGGTCGGTCCCGGCGCGGCGCTGTCCGGCATGGTCAAGCGCATCACGAAAGGCATTACTGCTAAAGCATTAAACAGCCGTGCGGCATTAGAAGAAGCTGCTGCGGCAAACCAGGAGAAATGATTCATGACCCAGTCTGTTTTTACTGCTGACGCACTCGCCGGCGAAATCGTTTTAGTCACAGGCGCCAGCCGCGGCATCGGCGCTGCCATTTTGGACGCCTGCGTTAAAGCCGGTGCCACTGTTGTCGGCACGGCGACCGGCGAATCCGGTGCCGCTAAGATTTCCGCTCGTATTCAGGAACTCGGCGGAAAAGGCGAAGGCCGCGTTTTAAATATTGCTGACCGTGAAGGTACAGATGCTTTCATGAAAGCGCTCGAAGCTGACTTCGGTTCCGTTACTGTATTGGTGAATAACGCCGGCATCACTCGCGATACGCTTTCCATGCGTATGAAAGATTCTCAGTGGGATGAAGTGATCGAAACCAATCTCACAGGAGGATTTCGTCTTTCCCGCGCCTGCCTCAAAGGCATGATGAAAGCTCGTCACGGCCGCATCATCAATTTGGCTTCCATCGTCGGAATGATGGGGAATGCCGGTCAGGCAAACTACGCGGCAGCTAAGGCCGGAACGATTGCCATGAGCAAATCCATCGCAAGAGAAATCGGCTCCCGCGGCGTGACCGTGAACTGCGTTGCGCCGGGATTTATCGCAACCGATATGACCGACGCGCTGAACGATGCGCAGAAGCAAGCTCTTCTTGCCCAGATCCCGCTCGGACGCTTAGGTTCTGCAGATGATGTGGCTGAAGCAGTCGTATTCCTGGCTTCTCGCGCAGCTGCTTATATCACCGGCCAAGTCATTGAAGTTAACGGCGGCATGAGGATGTAACAACGGCTATTTTCGGCCGTTCACGTTCTCGCGGCTCTGATAAAATGCCAAGATTAGGCCCGAGAAGGGGCCATGAATAATTTTTTATCACTCTAGAAAAGAGGTTTTAAATGGACAATATTGAACAACAGGTTAAGAAGGTCGTCGCTGAACAGCTCAGCATCAATGAAGCCGATATCAAGAATGAAAGCGCTTTCATCTCCGACCTCGGTGCAGACTCTCTTGACACCGTTGAACTGGTCATGGCCCTTGAAGACACATTCGGTATCGAAATTCCTGATGACCAGCAGGAAAAGATCCAGACCGTTCAGGACGCTATCGATTTCATCGAAGCTCACAAGAAGGCTTAATTAAAGGCCGAACGGAGCTCCTGAATGCGTCGTGTGGTTGTTACCGGATTGGGCATGGTTAGCCCAATCGGCAACACGGTCGAAGAAAGTTGGAATAACGCCCTTGCCGGCAAGTCCGGCATCGGCGTTATTACGCAATTTGATGCATCCTCTTTCGGCAGCCGTATTGCCGGTGAAGTTAAAAATTTTGAAGTCGAAAAATATCTCCCGGCAAAAGAAGCTCGCCGTTTCGACCGTTTCATTCAATTAGGTATTGCAGCAGCCATCCAGGCTTTGGATGACAGCGGCCTGACTTTTGAAGGTGAGGAGGCTGAGAGAGCAGGCAGCGCGATCGGCAGCGGAATCGGCGGTTTGCCGATTATCTGCCAGAATTATCAGTCTTATATGGAAAGAGGCGAACGCCGCATCTCTCCGTTCCTGATTCCCGGCGCGATTGCCAACATGGTCTCCGGACAGCTCTCCATCATGCGCAATTTGCAGGGTCCGTCCCTGGCTTACTCCACAGCCTGCACAACCGGCCTGCACAGCATCGGTGAAGCGGCCTGGATGATTCGCCGCGGAGACGCCGACGTCATGGTTGCCGGCGGTGCTGAAAGCACGGTTTGCCCGTTGGGCGTAGGCGGCTTTGACAATATGCATGCCTTGTCCCGCAGAAACGACGATCCGGCAACGGCATCCCGTCCGTTCGATAAGGATCGTGACGGTTTTGTGCTCGGCGAAGGATCCGGTGTTCTGGTCCTTGAAGACTATGAACACGCCAAGAAGCGCGGCGCCAAGATTTATGCCGAGATCGTCGGCTACGGTCTTTCTGCCGATGCTCATCACATTACGACACCGAGTGCCGAAGGTCCGATGCGCTGCATGAAGAATGCCATGCGCCAGGCCGGACTGAATCCGTCGGATATTCAGTACCTGAATGCTCACGGTACCAGCACGTCTGTCGGTGACGTCAATGAAACCAATGCCATCAAACTGGCTTTCGGTGAAGATGCTAAGAAGTTAGTAGTCAACTCTACTAAGTCTATGACCGGTCACCTCTTAGGCGGCGCCGGCGGTATCGAATCCGTCTTTACGGTTTTGGCACTGAAGAATCAAGTTTCTCCTCCCACGATCAATATCTTCAATCAGGATCCGGAATGCGATCTGGATTACTGTGCGAATGTTGCTCGTGAGATGCCGATCCGCTATGCCATGAAGAACTCCTTCGGCTTCGGCGGAACGAACGGTTCTCTGATCTTCGGACAGGTCTAAGCAAACGATTCGCTTTAGGAAAAGGATCGCTTCGGCGGTCTTTTTCTTTTTAGCGAAGCGGCGAAGCTGTATAAAACGGCAATAATTCGTAAATAAGTTTGCGTCGGGAGGCCGAATAAAGTTAGCTAAAATATCCCATTTAAGGAGTAAGTTATTGGCGCATTTGACTATTTCTGTGAGCGACTTCGGGTTTTTCGACTGCGATCACTCTCACAAAAATATCGGTGCTTTTTGTTTTTCGTTTTGACAGCAAAACGTTTGATGTCAAGGAAGCTATGAAGCAGATCAGAAACTTTTCCATCATCGCGCATATCGATCATGGAAAATCCACCCTCGCCGACCGTTTAATTCAACGCTGCGGCGGTCTTTCCGAGCGCGAAATGGAGTCCCAGGTTTTGGACTCTATGGATCTGGAAAAGGAAAGAGGCATTACGATCAAGGCCCAGACAGCAACGCTGAACTATAAGGCTAAAGACGGTCAGACCTATCTTTTAAATTTGATTGATACTCCGGGGCACGTGGACTTCAGCTATGAAGTCAGCCGTTCCTTGTCCGCCTGCGAAGGCGCTCTTCTTGTGGTTGACGCGACTCAGGGGGTTGAAGCGCAGACCGTAGCCAACTGCTACACGGCGATTGAGCTTGGTGTAGAAGTTCTTCCGGTGCTCAACAAGATGGACTTGCAAAGCGCCAATCCGGATGAGGCCAAAGAAGAAATCGAAGATGTGATCGGTTTGGATGCGACCGACGCGATTGAAGCATCTGCAAAAACCGGCATGGGTATCGATGAGATTCTCGAACGCGTAGTTGAGCGTATTCCCGCACCTCAGGGCGATCCTGCCGCTCCGCTGCAGGCGCTGATCATCGACTCTTGGTTTGACAACTATGTCGGCGTCGTCATGCTGGTTCGCGTTGTTAACGGCACGATTAAACCTAAAGACAAGATTCGCCTGATGGCCACAGGTGCCAACCATTTGGTTGAACAGGTCGGTGTTTTTACACCGAAGTCTCAGACCAAGTCCGAGCTTTCTGCCGGTCAGGTAGGTTTTGTCGTTGCCGGCATTAAAGAGCTGAAACACGCCCGCGTCGGCGACACCGTGACCAATGCCGCAAAACCGGCAGAAGAAGCGCTCCCGGGCTTTAAAGAAGCCAAGAGCCAGGTGTTTGCCGGTCTTTATCCGGTGGAATCCAACCAATACGATGCGCTTCGCGACGCTTTGACCAAACTTCAGCTCAACGATGCCGCACTGCATTTTGAACCTGAAGTCTCTCAGGCCTTAGGCTTCGGCTTCCGCGCCGGCTTCCTTGGTCTGCTGCACATGGATATTGTGCAGGAGCGACTTGAGCGCGAATACAACATGGACTTGATTACGACCGCTCCGAGCGTCGTGTATGAAGTTCTTCTGCGCAACGGCGAAGTCATCCATGTTGAGAATCCGTCCAAACTGCCTCCGGTCGACAAGATCGCTGAAATTCGTGAACCGATCGATTCTGTGACGATTTTTGTGCCGGACGAATACGTGGGCGCTGTCATGACGCTGTGCAATCAGAAGCGGGGCGTTCAGCTTGACCTTGCCTATCACGGCCGTCAGGTTCACCTGCACTACGATCTTCCGCTCGCTGAAATCGTGCTCGACTTCTTCGATAAGCTGAAATCTTTAACCCGCGGTTACGCTTCTATGGACTATGAGTTCAAGGAATATCGTGCAGCCGACGTGGTCAAGATCGACATTCTTATTAACGGCGATAAAGTCGACGCCTTGTCCTCGATTGTTCACCGTGCCAATTCCGTCGCCCGCGGCCGTGAAATCGTAACCAAGATGCGCAGCATCATTCCGCGCCAGATGTATGACGTGGCGATTCAGGCAGCCATCGGCGCGAATGTGATTGCCCGAGAAAACGTCAAGGCGCTTCGTAAGAACGTTTTGGCTAAGTGCTACGGCGGTGACATTACGCGTAAACGCAAACTTCTGGAAAAACAGAAGGCCGGTAAGAAGCGTATGAAACAGGTCGGTACTGTGGAGATTCCGCAGGAAGCCTTCCTTGCCATCCTTCAGCAAGACGATAAATAACAACCCCTCAACCGGATGATTTGAAATGACATTTTCTTTAATCCTCTTTCTCTTGACCGTCTTCACGGGCGTTCTTTGGGTATTGGATGTTTTTATTTGGGCACCGAAACGCCGTGCTGCCGCCCAGGACGAGCTAACCGCCTTCGACCGCGACAATGCAGAGTCTCTGCGCAGAGGAGAGCAGACGGTCGTTGCCGCAAGAAATGCGATCGTTCAGGCTTCCACGGACCGTCCGAAGTGGCTGGAATACACCGCCGGATTCTTCCCAGTGATTTTCTTCATTTTTATTCTGCGTTCTTTCCTCTTTGAGCCGTTCCGTATTCCGAGCGGCTCCATGATGCCGACGCTGGAAACCGGTGACATGATTCTTGTCAACAAGTATCAGTACGGTTTGAGACTTCCGGTGCTTAACACCAAGATTCTTCCGATCGGGGAACCCGAGCGCGGAGATGTGGTGGTGTTCCGTTATCCGCCCGATGAAAATATCGATTACATCAAACGCGTGATCGGCTTACCCGGGGACAAGATCGAATATATCAACAAGAAGCTTTCTATCAACGGCAAACCCGTTCCTATCGGCGAAATCGGCGAGTACTACGATGAAGCCAAGATGCAGTCTTTAGAAGAGTTCCTCGAAAAACTTGACAAGACAGAGCACCATCTGCTCATCAATTCCAGAGCACCATCCGGCGTTTATCCGCTCCCGAGCCATACCGACCCGAAAGCCTGCGACTATGTCCCCGGAGGTTTGATCTGCACGGTGCCGAAAGACAAGTACTTTGTGTTAGGTGACAACCGCGACAACTCTGAGGACAGCCGCTACTGGGGCTTCGTACCTGAAAAGAATTTAGTCGGCCGAGCCTTTATGGTTTGGATGAACGTCTCGAAACCGAGCCGCATCGGTTTCTTCAATTAAGGATCTCCTATGCTTCCTTTAACAGTTTTAGAAGAAAGAATCGGTTATACGTTCAAGAACAAAGAGCTCTTGCGCCGCGCGATGACGCACCGTTCTTTCAGTGCGGAACACAACGAACGTTTGGAATTTTTAGGCGACTCGGTCCTGAATTGCGTGATCGGGAACGCCTTGTTTTTAAAAGATAAGCATTTCGATGAGGGGTCCTTATCCCGCGTCAGAAGCAATCTTGTCAGACAGTCTGCTTTAGCAGAAATTGCCGAGCGAATCGGAATTTCCGATTTTCTTAAAGTCGGCGCAGGCGAAAAACATACCGGCGGAAACCATCGTCCGTCAACCATTGCCGACGCAGTTGAGGCCATTTTTGGGGCGGTTTTCACCGACGGCGGCTTTGAAGAGGCGCAAACTGTGATTATTCGCTTGTATGAGCCGATGCTCAGCCAGCTGACACCTACTACGCTCGGTAAGGACGCCAAGACGAATCTGCAGGAGGTGCTCCAAAGGATGCACTACGGATTGCCTCTTTATGACATCGTCGAGATCAGAGGTGCACCTCATGATCAGGAATTTGAAGTTCGAGTCGATATCCCCGATCTCGGAATCTCACTGACGGGCGTGGGCAAGTCTCGCCGTCAGGCAGAACAGGATGCAGCTCAGAAAGCTCTGGATAGCGAAGCCATTAGAAATTTGAAAGGCTAAGTTTATGAGTGAAAATAAAGAGACTGGAAAATCTGAAGACTTCCGCAGCGGTTATGTTGCTGTGATCGGCCGTCCTAACGTCGGCAAGAGCACGCTGATCAACGCGCTGGTCGGTGAAAAGGTCAGCATTACCAGCAAGAAGCCCCAGACGACTCGTGACCGAATCATGGGCGTTTTGACGACTGATAATGCACAGTACCTGTTCGTCGATACACCGGGCTTTCAGACGAAGCATTCGTCCGAACTTCTGGCCCGTATGAATCAGTCCGTCCGCTCGAGTTTGTCCGATGTTGATGCCGTCGTGATGGTCATTGAAGCCACCGGCTGGCGTCCTGAAGATCAGGTCGTTCTGAACCTCCTGAGTAAAGACGCCAAGAACGTGATTTTGGCGATCAACAAGACAGACGAAGTTAAAGAGAGCGAAGCCATGCTTCCTTTGATCAAGGAATCCATGGAGAAGTTCCCGTTTGCCGATGTGGTTCCGGTCAGCGCCGAAAAGACCCGTCAGCTGGATGTTTTGCTTGAAGTGATTCGTAAGTATCTGCCGGAAGGCGACAAGCTTTACGAAGATGACATCTACACCGATAAATCTCCGCGCTTCTTGGCTGCCGAGATTATTCGTGAAAAAGCTTTCCGCTTGTTGGGCGACGAACTGCCGTACGGTGTTGCCGTCATGATCGACAAATGGGAAGAAACCGATGATCAGGCAAGAATTTTCGCAACCCTGTTGGTCAACCGCGAAAGCCACAAAGGCATCGTGATCGGTGAGAAGCTGTCTCTTATA